>Ga0209349_1000422_pt1 | contig 22623 bp, 11 predicted proteins | sample ETNvirnome_2_130_FD_184067 | JGI IMG/M metagenome (GOLD analysis project Ga0209349, IMG submission 184067) | Marine viral communities from the Pacific Ocean - ETNP_2_130 (SPAdes) (version 2) | ecosystem: Environmental > Aquatic > Marine > Oceanic | place: Pacific Ocean | collected 2013-06-22
AAAGAACGCGGAATGAAAGGTTATACAAAATATAAAAAAGCTGAATTATTGCAACTACTTAAAGGAGAATAAAATGAATAAAAAAGAAGAAAGTATGAAACTATCAAATCAAGCCTTGGGGGCTATTATGATGGCCCTCCAGGAGTCTTTGATGAATCAATTGGATATTGTACCAATTTTACAGAATTTTGATTTAATAATGACACAAGATGGGCTTATAGTGAACAATCCCCCCACAGTGCGAGTTTCTGACAGTTCAGAGATTACTGAACAAGATTTAGCCAAAATGGTAAAATAATGCCTCGCTATCGTTATGTGTGCACAAAATGCTCCACAGAGCATATAATTTTTCATTTATATGAAGAAGAGCCTTTAACGAATTGCAGCACTCCAGAGTGTGCAGGGTGCTTGGTGCGTAGTGTTACCAAGCCCGTAGTTCCCCATGTGCTTCCCGTTGAGACAACAACTGGGGAATTAACGGAAGAATTTATAGAAGAAAGTAAGGAAGCCTTAAAACAACAAAAACGCGAAGCCAAAGAGAGCACTTATGAGCCGTCTTGAGATAATATTATCATCTATTTTATTTTTATCAATTTGTTTTAATGTGGGTATTTTTATATATGCACGCGCCTCTATTTCGCGATTGCTTTTTGTATCAGAGGAGTTGGGCGATTTACAAAACATGATTGATGCTTTCGCAAAACATGTAAAATCAGTATATGAATTAGAAATGTTTTATGGGGATGTGACCTTAGAACATCTTTTAAACCATGCTGTTTCTTTTAACGAACAATTAGAAACATTTGAGCATATTTATTCCTTGACTGAAGACGAAGCGCCCAACGAACAATTAATTGAGGACGAAGAATTTGACAGTAACGAAGAAGAAGATACGCCGCCGTCGAGCGAAGACTAAGAATCACTACTTTACTCAAGTCCATGAAGATGCGATAGTAAAGTATGCAAATGTTGAAGATGTAAAAATTAGAACAGAATTATATGTTAAGTATATTCAACCTGCATTTAATGAAATGGTTGATAAGATAGTTTTTACTTACAAATTTACTAACCTTCCTAATTGCGATTACTTGCGAGATGAATGTAAAATCTGGCTTGTAACTATTTTAGACAAGTATGATCCAAACAAAGGCTCTAAAGCCTTTTCTTATTTTTCGGTTATTACCAAGAATTGGTTTATTCACAAGGTTAAACAACAGCAGAAAAAGAACAAACGTGAAGTTGATTTGGACCACCTCCCTAAGAGATACGAGGAAGAATTTCTTTCAACTAACGAATCCTATGTTACAACCCGAGAAGAAGACGAATTTTGGACTTCATTTTACGAAGAGCTAAAGTCGTGGGATGCCTCGCAGATGAAAGAAAACGATCTAAAAGTTTATAAGGCCATTATTATTCTCTTTGAGTCAAAGGACGACATCGAAATTTTTAACAAAAAAGCTATTTACTTGTACCTGCGCGAAATTACAGACTTGAATACCAAACAGATTGTAAACTCTCTTAAGAAATTTCGCAAGAGATATTATAATTTTAAACAAAATTGGGAAAATGGATTATTATGAGCAAAAAAGATTTAGATACTCTTATTAATGAAGCACTGGACAATATTCGTAACGATAGAAAAGTTGCGCGAGAATTTCTTAACGAAATTGCGAACCAAATTGCTAAAGATGCAGATCAAAACAAATATCTGAGTCCAGTGGCCGCAAAACACATTGAAACTATGCAGCGATCTAATGAACAACTGGTCAAGCTAATTGCAATTCGACACAAAGGGGAAACTCAAGCCGTAGAACTCACAGCTGACGACAAAGACACTCTTTTTGATTTAATACAAGGAGGAACGGAAAATGGCTAGCGGCGACGAAAACGGACCGGCTCCAGCGACAACTACACCACGCTCAGCAGTTCAAAGATTCTTTAAGGAATATTCCAATTATAATATATTTGAACAAAAAAGTATATTTAGGGCCGAGATAATAACAAAGCCCGAGACAGTTCCCCCAGATGAACTGGCACTTGCCGGCGGTAGTGGAACTTCAATAGGTGCAATAGGAGGATGGGTTTGTTTTGTGAGGATTTTAGATCCGCGGATGGCTCATCAAAAATTTCTTCCGCCTGCTTGTAGATTGGCTGCAGCCGGTAATACTGCGATAGCTACTCAGATATGCGCACTCCACACTAAAATGACAATACCAGCTAGCTTTGCTGAGCCGGATCTACCCGGCATAAATGATATTATAGAGATTATTCTAGAGCCAGGGTCCAATGGTGATCCTTATGATTTACAAACTGGTAAATATCTTAAGACCTTTGCGGTCCCAGGACCACAGGATTTAACAGCCCAGGAAGGGTGTCTTAGCTTGGCTGAACTTTTTGATCAAGCTGCCGCAGCCGGTGGTGGTACGGCTGCAGGTGCAGGGGGACCCGGCACCACTCACTCTCGTTCTCGTCCTGCCGCCGATCAAACCCCTGAAGTAATTGGTTCTCTAACAATAGAAAACAAGTTGAACGAATCTGTCGGTCGCAAGGATGAACCTTTATCTCCAACTGGCATAACTATACACTATACTGCCGGCGGATCTTCGGCTGGTGCCATCTCGACATTAAAACAGAAAGGCTATTCTTATCATTTTATCATTTCGAGAGACGGCACAATTGAACAATTGGAGAGAACAGATGTGCAATCTATTCACGATCCAAAAACAAATGCTACTCATATTGGGATTTCTTTTGTAAATTTAGGAAACCAGTCACAGTTCGCTGGAGAATATGGAAGTCCCGCGTTGAATAAATGGATTAGCGGAAACACAACAACTGGCAAAGAAGACAAGTGGGATCCTTACCCTACTACGCAGACTCTCGCCGGCAAAAAATTAGTGGAAGAATTAAAAAAGATGTATCCCAATATAACTAATTTAGTGGGACATTCTGAGACAAGCACGTCAGGTAAGCAAGATCCTGGACCTGCTTTCCCCTTAAATGACTATAGGCGTTATGTCAGTGCTCCCGTGGCGTAATTTGAAACAAAGAAACATAAAAGGACTTTTAAATGGGAAAGAAAAAAGCTAAAGATTTGGGAATAGATCCCAATTATACTATCCCCCAAGATCTTCTTGACATGGGGATTAATTTAAACGAAGTGCCACCCAGAAGTGGTTTGATGAATACACCCAATGCTCCTATAGCATGGGGATATCAACGACCTGAGGGATCTTGGATGGTAAACAACCAAGGAGCCTATATAACAGCAGGCACTATCCCCCCAACAGGATTGGCTTCAGGCGCCGGCGCTTATGGCGTATTAAGTCCTACAATTGATTTGGTAGTGGGACGAAACGCTGGCGCCCGACAAGGATCCGGCCCTGAAAAAGATTCTGTGGTTGATAATAATTTCGGCACCGACGCCGCCAGAATTTATATTAGTCGCTTGACAGATATTGAGCGTTATTTTGGATTAGCCAGACGCCCTGGGGACTATCGTGGAGATCGCTCTGGCATAGGAGTGAAGGCTGATAGGGTCGCAATTATAGGACGAGAAGGTGTCAAGATCGTCACAGGTAAAATGCAAGGTGGAACATTTGGTCCGTATGGCGAGACAAACTCATTAGGCGGTAGAATAATAGCTCCAGCACCTAAAATTGAATTAATAGCGGGTAACAATTACGATAAAGTTCAAGGAGTAGCGCTGGGCGAAGCAACTCGCGATGCTTTGAGGGGACTCCACAACATTGTGCAAGATTTATCTAGTGCGGTCTATAATTTCATTACTCTCCAGACTGGTTTTGATGCGATTGTGGGCGTAAGCCCTCTTCCTCATTATCCTGCAGGCGCTGCCCCCAAAGCCATGGGCAACATAAACATGGTGATGTCTTCGATGTATGCTACTCGAGCAAATTTAATGACGTGGCAATTTAATCATCTTAATCCTGCCGGCAGACAATATATTGTTAGTAGAAATGTAAGATCGAATTAATTATATAACAAGGTAAAACATGGCAGATTCAAAAATTTTACCCTTTCAAAATGCAAAAGGCGACGGTTTAATAGACGTATGTGATGAGGTTATTGCGCCTGAAGAATTGGGGTGTCCCGAGTGTACACCTAACCCGGCTGCCGTTGTGCCAGATTGGCTTAAGCGAAATAGATATGAGCCTTTTTTGAATGAGCAGATTTGCAAATATCAGATCACTATCACTACAGATGAGACAACAACGGGATCTTCCACTGATGCCACCGAAGAAGAAGCTCTGGCGGCTCTAGAAGAAATTTATCGAGAGTATGAAGAACCGGCTATTAAAGCACTTTTATTGGTTTATGATAAAGATAATTCTGAAGCTTCTATGGGTGCTATTAAGAAAGTAATAGAATATACCCAATATGATTTGGATGTTCGCCCTAAGTCTAGATTAAAGCTTTTATACTCGATTCCTAAAGACAGCCTTGACGCATTGGATGAAGCCGAGGAAGAGGCTGAGGGCACCGAAGAGGAGGGAGGAGACGAAGCAGCAGCAGAAGCGGGAGATATTGAGGCGACATTTGTTGCTGCCGAAATGGGACCAATGATGATGAGAGTCCGTAAAACTTTACGACTTTACAATCGCTATCTTAAAACCTACCGAGCAGTGGATAACAGTAACTTATTGTTTTTAGAAGATAATTCGGTATTTCCTTTAGAAATTTATGGAGATTGGGGAGGAGGCTATGGGGCGAACGAGGTAATGGCAAAAGTGCTTCCTCAACTAGACGGGTTTTTAAATACTTATGGCTATAATATAGCTAATGTTGGGGGGCTATTGAGGGCCGGCAGCGGGGTGTGGGACAGAGCAGATCGCCTAACAGAGATAACTTTTACTTTTGATGGCAAATATCGAATAAAGAAACTAAGATTTTACACAGAAGGATGTGGAGAAAAGCCAATAGTTTTTAATCGCAATGGCAAACTTGAGAAATTAATGGCGGAATCTGCTTGGAAAGATAGAACTGCCATGGCATATTTGGTCTCTCTGAGAGAAATGGATGCTGAAATTCAAGCGCGAATTGCTCCTAATTGGATAGCGCTTCTGAAAAAGTATACATATCCTGAAATTTATGAAACCGATACCGTGGTTTACGAGACTCAACGATGGGGACTTAGCTGTGTGGGTGAAGCATTAATAAACGGAGGCAAGCAGCTTGGGCAAGATCTCTTCGATGTGAGTTTTAGTTTAGGCGATGCAATGGCGTGGAAGTTTCACGATGAATTGTGCAAAAGAACAACGCAAGAAGCGACCAATGAAAGGATTGAACTTGGGATGACGTTTGATGCAGAGTTCAACCTCCACGGGGAGAACGAAACCCTTTTGGCAATGGCATCTGAACAAGCGTTTAAAGAGTTGGAAGATCAAGACTTGAACTTTATAAGTGTTTGCGCGGCTCTTTTGGCTATAGCTACAGCCCGATTTGCTGCAAGTAAGGGCGCCCCCGAAGAAATAACTGATGAACTGTATGAGCGAGGATTGGAAGACTTGAAGCTGTGCGGGCTTATAGCGGCAATAACAGAAGTTCTCGAGTGTCTGATGAGGGGCTTAACCCTTGAAGAGACTTTAGCCATTGTTGCTTCTAAAGCTCTGAGAGCAATGTCTATTAATAATTTTGGAGATTTGTTCATAGGGCTGCCGGCAGAGAAGCGAGAAGAATTGAGCGCTTTAGTCCAGCAAAAACTTGAAAGTGGAGATGTCTTCCAGCAAGGGAGCGGTTTAGCGGTATATTCCGATCAGATAGCCTCCAACACAGAAAGCGCAGAATGGTCGGATCCGTGGGAAGACCCAAGTCTTTCCGAGTCCGACAAGAACAAAAGTTCCGATCAGCTTCAGGATACCGGAACTACCGATGAAACCAGAACGCTGATGCAAACTTTGGATATTGGTTCGGAAGAGAATCGTAACAAGCTGAGTTCGAAGGTGGTGCTTGAAGCGTATATTCAAGCGCTTCTAGAAGTATATCAAGATAATTTATTGGAATTAATAGATGAGTTGAATAAATTCCCAGGCGCCCAAACAATCGCATGGGTTATCGCTCAGATAGATTGCCCCCGCCCCCCATTTTTCAACCCTAGCATTCTAGATTTTATTAAAGATATCGAATTGCCGTTTTGTCGAAGTATGGACGAGATAACCCTTCCCGAGTTAAACAATCCTTTTGGTTGGTTTCCCCGTTGGATAGATCTTATCGGCTCATTACAAATGTCCTTTATGTTTGCTCTTCAAGGGCTCGTAATTGAAATTATAATGAAGATTTTCGTCAAAATATGCGAATTAATATCCAACGCTCTTTGTAGATCTCTTGGTGCTTTGAATCCTCTCTGCGATTCGAACAGTCTCGCGGATATGTTTAAGGAAGGTTTGTGTGGAAATACAGCCGATCAACAAACAATTAATGACACCGTGGTGGACATGATAGGCTCTGTGGGAGTGGGCGGCGCCGCTTTCGCTGATCAAGAGCAAACAATGGCGTTCGCTGAAGATATAGGATGCGCAGTTTCAAGAAAGGAGCTAGCTGCAGCCATGTTGGGTGAAATGCCTGATGAAATGGCAGACGCGATAGTGAGCCTCGTTGAACATGAATATCCCGATTATGAAGATGCTCTTCCTCACACCGAAGCAGTTAAAAGCTTTTTTACTAGCATGGGCAATGTGTTGCCGGCAGACTTTAAAGAAACATTGAGAGACTTTGTTGACGAGTTACCTGAAAATGATATGATGCCGGCACACCCATCTCTTTGTGCAACTCCAGAACAAATTGAACAATTTTGCGAACTAAGAGCGGAACTTTTAGCTGATCGTGCCACGCCCGCCCAGATTACTGAAATGTGTGACAATCTAAGAGAAACAATGAAAGGAGATTATGAGGTCGTTTATAGTGCGCAAAATTGGGACGAGTATGTCGAAAGCAATATGCCTCCGTTAGTTTCAGATCCAGGGTGTGACAACGGCTTGCTTCCCTTTGAGCCAGATGTGGCTATTCAGACCATAACTGCGGCTCTTGGCAACGACTTAGAACAGTTGAAAGTAGACTATAGCACCGATATGTTAGGTAACGGTCCACTTCAGAGGAACTGGGGGCTTATTAATATGATTATGTCCGACACAATGGGCAAACCCCTTACAGTTCACAATCGCTATGTAGCCAGGAAAAAGAGAGTTGTTGATTTTTATACAGGGTTAGGATCCTCGGATTCTTTCCTTGCGGACAAAATTGGGGACCTAACAGGAGGACAACTTTCAAGCTTTATATCGGGAGACCCAGCACCCAGCAAGCAGCGAGGGGCGTATCCTACCAGTGTGGCTGAATATCTTCGCCAAGACATGGAAGCTAAAGGAGATCGAGCATCAGACGAGGCAATTGTTGCTACCATCAACAACGAATGGGTGGGAGAGGACTCACAATTTATGGATATGAAGCAACTAGGCTTTACGGGTATTTTTGGACGCGACCTTGACTTATTGGCAATTCCAGATTTGGGTTATAATATTGAGCTTGAGCCAGAATTCAAGCCTGGTGTCACCGGCAATGCGACAGGGGTTAATTTTATAGAAAAGGCGCGCAAAGCAACGTCAGACTTAGGAGTGTTGGAATTTAGAGACAACGCCAAAGGATTGTTGGCCACTGATGAATCTACATGGTCTTACGGATTTGACATGGAAGTTTATTTTGGCGATTTAGTAGAAGATGAAAGTGGGAGGATTGTAAATCGATCAGATGATAATGTGCGAATTAAGATCACCGATCAGTTGAACATGGGAGCCGATATGGACAACTCGGCCGAGGAACTTCTAGGGAATACTCTTGATCCTGACGGCGACGAATATAAGCTCCGCAAAGTAAAAAGAACAGATCAGATAATACCCAATTTAAGATACGAGTTTCTTGCAGTCGATGATACGCTATTAGATGCAATTATGCCCTCTTCTCTCAACAAAATGTATGACCCATCTCCCGCAGATTTAGGGATCCCGAAAGAGCTTAATGTGCTAGATCAATATCCAGATTTTTTGGAGACCTTCCAATCAACCAGCGCTCATGCGCCTCAAACTGTGCTGCTATCTGAAATGATAAACAAAGAAAATGACGCCTCTGTCTCAACCACAGTGGCTAAAAGTTTTAGAGACGATGCGTTGACTGCTGTTGCTCAAATGGTCTTTGCTGAAATCGCAGCAAATACTAAATCTTGGGCATATGGAGCCGAATATGACACTTTAAGTGTGGCAGATATAGAATATGGAATTTATGAGGAAGGGGTCACCTATGATAGCGCTTATCCAGGTTGGACTCCGTATTCGGAATATAGAATTGTGGAAGAAGATGGAAAAACGAGAAAGTTAAGAAACCGAGATATGAGGCTTGGAATGAGTTTTAACCAATACTTGAACGAACACCACAATGATCCGCCCACACCAGAAGATATTCGTGTTTTTTATTTAGATCCTATGATGTTTGGAAGCAATTACATGAATCCTGGAATTTATATCAAACCCCTTAAAAACGAAGGGTGGCTTGGTATGGTTGATGTGTTATTTCCAGATTTAAGTGCGTGTAAGCCTCAAAGCACTGATTTGGTCGATTTTGGAAGCATTCAAGAAATTGTTGATGAAATTTATCCTTCTATCCCTGAAGATGAACGCCTAAAAGGTGATCCCGATTGTATTATTGAGCGCCCCTATCATCGTATTCTTATGCGATCAGCTAAAGCAGGCTTAGTCGGCTTAATTACGGCTGCGTGTCGTATTTATGCGAGTACTCATATTATTAAGGCTTTGCCGGCATATACAACTTTTAGTCCGATTATTCCCGATACTTTTAGTTCTGCATGTGCTTCTTATGTTGTGGAAACGATGGAGGCGTCCTTTAAAGATGCCGGTGGAGGCCCAGAATGGGCTAATGCAGTTTTTAGCGATGTTGAATTTTGGTATGCATTCTTAGAGCAATCAGTACAATTATATGCTGCTATGGTCGATGAGGGAAGAATTGATCCTCCTCCGACCGTGCTCGAAGCTTGTATGCGAATTAATGATATGCAAGAAGAATATGAATACCCAGACAAACCAGATCTTAAGGCAGCGCGCAAGACTCGCGAAGCCAGTCGCCTTCAATCTCTTAAAAGTTTTCGTCAAGATATGAATCTGGAAGCAATAAGAGAAACAGAAGAAGATGCAAAATTGGTGTTAAAACAATGGGTAGTGGAAGCATTGAATTTAATGGGAGAAAAATTGCGCACCAATATGAAGAGACTCAACATGGCTCCAGTGGTGCCCAGTTTGGATTATTATGTGATGGATAAAATGTGCGCAGGGAGCAGTTTAACAATGAATGACGCATTGAAGCCCGATGGCACATTTGATCAAGGCTATGTTAATTTGCCCATTGTTCCTTTTGAGGATACTGACTCGGACGATCTTGCTTATGATACCGGAGGTACCGCTGAAAGTGCCTATTATACTGCAGGTGCCGAGTTTGTAGTTGGAGAGGATCTAGATGAAGAAGGATTAAGTAAGGGAGAAGAATACATCGGATACTATCATGTAGTTATAGACGAAGATGGCAACCCCACCTGGATGGCTGGCGACTACCACTCAGACGAGGAAGAAGACACACACGATATTCTTTATCCATTGGTTGATCAGATCACGGTTGAAATTGGAGATGTGCCAGAATTGGGTACAGCTATAACAGTACGCAATGCTGCCGACCCTACGCAATTGTTTGCTATTGAGAAGTATATCTATATTGAGGGGCATGGTCGCCTTACGACTTCCGCTGCGATTGATAAAATTAAAACGGGCGATTTAACACGAAACATTGCTGACGTTTTCCCGGGCACTTTACAAATAGTCACAGATGAAGCTGGAAACGATGTAGGATTAGAAGGACAGCTTGGGGTACGCTATGGCGTTCAATTTTCGGTCTTTGTGGAAGGAATCTCCTATGAGATTACAGCAGTAGAAGTTGATGCTTTAGATTTACCATTATCCGAATTTACTACCCTTACGAAAAATAGCAAGTTATTATTGTGCTTGCTTAATCTTTTAAAACAGGATGAAAAGTTTAAATTGATGACTCGCTATATAATACCTTTAAATAAGTTGACAGCTGTTGGTGCAATTTATACGGATATGGCGCTGTTGCCTTCCATTGGTGAACTCACTGTGGAGACAGGACAAACTTTCGAAGCGATGTATGTCTTCAAGTCGGATTCCGTCTCGGATTATGAGAGTGGCACACTTAAGCCGGGCACGAATGCGGTGGTTGATGTAGATTTTGATGAGGATCCTCCTTTTATTAAATCGGTTGATACTGGACCGGTCAGTGATGAAGTGGCGGGCTATTGGTCTTCTAAAAGAGATAGAGATGTTGTATCTTTATTTTGGAAACATTTTGATGAATGGGATCAAGTAATGCTTAGAAATTCATCTGGCAGGATTAAGAGACTATTTAAAACATATTATAGAGCGAGAGAATTTAGTGCAGATGACATCGGCAAAGCTCTTAAAGAGGACGGAACCGGTCCTGGTCAGTTGGCGATGGATAAATTACGAGCAGCGCTTAAACCTGCTCCAGGAAAGCGTTTATTGCCTAAATGGAGAAGGCGCAAATTAAGGTCAAATCCATTTAATGCGAATGGCGACCTTTGCGAAAAATAAGATTGAGCATAATTATAACAATGAGGTGAATTAAAGTGGCAGGACTCGGACCCAAGGTACCATTGACATATGACTCTACGGAAGGTTTCGCTTTGATCCATAATTTTCGCGAACTTGTCAAACAAAACCTTAAAATGCTAATTCTCACCATACCGGGGGAAAGAGTGATGGAACCAACTTTTGGTGTGGGCATTACACAGTTTTTATTTAACAATTTTCATGCTAATACGTTTATGGAAATAGATAGCAAAATACGACAGCAAGTAGCAACTTATATGCCATTTGTTCAACTTGTTGATATTGCCTTTGATTCTGCAGGACAAGATCTGAACTTGTTAGGGGTTTCTATCAAATATACCATTCCCACAATTGGTGTGACAGATTTGCTGGAATTCACTACTTAAAATTGAGGATTTTTTATGGCAGATGAACAAAAAAAGATAATTCCGATTGATTATACTCACCGTGAATTTGACAGCATTCGAGATGATCTACTCCAAATAGCAGAACGGCTTTATCCGGACACTTTTCAAGATTTTAGCGAAGCATCCTTCGGCGCGATGATGGTAGATGCGGTGGCGTATGTTGGCGATCAATTATCATTTTATCTAGATTATAATGTTAATGAGACGTTCTTGGACACGGCTTATCAATATGATAATGTTCTTCGTCACGGACGCATATTGGGGTATAAATACACAGGCCGCCCCTCAACTTACGGATCAGTTGCCATGTTCATTAAAGTTCCAGCTTCAACCACGGGGTTGGGACCTGACTCGGCTTATATTCCTGTAATCGCGCGCGGTTCCAGGTTTACCTCCAACACGGGCTTAAATTTTGTATTAATAGAAAACGTAGATTTCGCTGATCCTCAAAATGTAACTGTAGTGGCACAAACAGATCCATCGACGGGCGCCCCCACTCATTATGCAGTTAAGGCATACGGAAATGTTGTTTCGGGATTTTTCGGAAGACAAACTGTAACAATAGGCGCCTACGAAAGATACCTAAGAGTCACCCTAAACACACCCAACATTTCAGAGATCATTTCTGCAGTAGATACTGAGGGGCATGAGTATTTTGAAGTAGACTATTTGGCACAAGATATGGTTTTTAAAGAGGTGTCAAACAATAATTTTAAAAATGATAACGTTCCTTCCATTTTAAAACCATATCTGGTATCTAGGAAGTTTATCGTAGACATAAATAATGATAAGACTGCCCTTCAGTTTGGAAGCGGAGATGCGAATGTTTCCAATGTTGTGGCGGATCCTCAAAATGTAGCATTGGATATTTTTGGAAAGGATTATGTGACAGATACCACTTTTGATCCCACAAGGCTTTCTAAAGATACTAGCTATGGCATTGTGCCTTCTAATACTTCGTTAACAGTAGTTTACAGAGTAACTAACCCTATGAATTCTAATTTAGCAGTTGGAAATCTCAACAAAGTATCGTCCGTTAAGTTAGAATTTGCAAACAGAGATAGACTATTGGATACCACCATAAATGACATTATGGCTTCGGTGGAAGTAAACAATGAAGAGCCAATTGTTGGAAATGTTACAACTCCCAACACTAATGAAATTAAAAGAAGAATCTATGATACTTTTCCAAGCCAAAATCGAGCAGTTACGCAAAGTGATTATGAAAATTTGTCTTATAGGATGCCCGCCAAGTTTGGTTCCTTAAAGAGGTGCTCTGTACAAAGAGACCCGGATTCCATGAAAAGAAACTTAAACATGTATGTTATGTCTGAAGATAAATTTGGAAAACTGATCGCATCTAACACTACAATTAAAAATAATTTAAAGACATGGCTAAATCACTATAGAATGATTAATGATACTGTGGACATATTGGATGCGCATATCATTAATTTTGGAATTGATTTTATTATTGCGCCTAACGTTGGGGTTGATAAGTATGATCTTTTGGCTGCTAGTATAGCTCACCTTCGAGATAAGTTTGGAGGCACCAAATACTATATTGGAGAGCATTTGATGATAACGGAAATTTACAAAGAGCTAAACAAAGTCAAGGGTATTATGGATGTTATTAAGGTCACTCTTGTCAATAAAACTGGCGGCGTTTATTCAGCTACAGAATTTGACATAAGCGCAAATCTCTCTCCGGAGGGAACATATCTGATAGCTCCTAAAAATTGTATATTTGAACTAAAATATCCGGAAACCGATGTTAAAGGAAAAATTAGATAATGGCCATAAAACGTTATACAGCTTCGGCTGATACTACAATCGTTAATGCGTACCAGCCGAATCTTGTAACAAGAGGAACGGGCGCCAATATGGGGTTTGCTGATGTAGTTGAAACGTTTTCAGTATATGGAAGACAGGCGACTGGATCCCAGGAGCTTTCAAGAATCTTAATTCAATTCCCCATTGCTACTATTATAACTGATCGTGCAGCCGGCACAATTCCAGCCAGCGGCAGTGCCACCTTTTATCTGAGAATGTATAACGCTCAGCACTCTAAGACAGTGCCCGAAGACTTTTCATTATCAGTTTTGCCTGTGGCCCAGTCGTGGCAAGAGGGGGTTGGATTAGATCTAGAGACCTATAAAGATTTAACCAAGGGCAATACTGGTGCAAATTGGATGAGCGCATCTAATACTTCACCTTGGACTGGCAGTAGTTATACCACCAATGATTGCGTAGGGGGCTCTTATCGGACGGGGGCCGCGGATCCTCAATTTAAAGTGTCCTTTGCTGGCGGCTTGGAAAACATTAAAATGGATATTACTCCTTTAGTAGAACATTGGATAGCCGGCACCATTTCGAATTATGGCGTGGGAGTGCACCTATCCTCTAGCTACGAAGCTAGCGCATCTGTGGGAGCCAACACGGCATCGGCTCCTATATTGCCTCTTACGGGTGGCGCCACCAAATCTTATTACACAAAGCGTTTTTTCGCCAGAGGGACACAATATTTTTTCAAGAGACCAGCTATTGAGGCCGTCTGGAATTCGGCTGTTAAAGATGATCGTGGAGATTTCTACTATAGTAGCTCTTTGGCACCAGCTGCCAACAACATGAATACCATTTATTTTTATAACTATATTCGAGGCGCTCTCACAAACATCCCCGATTTGGGGGATGATAATAGGGTTTACGTTAGCATGTTTTCCGGAAATGCCGGTAATACGGCACCTTCAGCCTCTGCGCTCTTGTTGGCGGCTGATAATTCGGGCTTTGTTCGTTCTGCCGCATCCACCGTTGTGACCGGAGGGCTCGTATCTACGGGGATATATAGCGCCTCGTTTGCTATTACTGCTGCAGCCACCCCAGTTACGACTTTGTATGATGTATGGTTTACTGGGAGCGATGCGACAGTGGCTACTTCGTCCGCTACTCAATACCTCACAGGCACAATTACTCCGCAAGTTATTAAGCCCACGCAAACTGTAGCAAAGCCGGTTTATTATTTGAATATTACAAACTTAAGAGACAAATATCGGAGCGAGGAGACTGCCCGATTTAATGTTTATATTCGAAATAAATTTTGGGATCCAACAATTTATACAGTGGCCACCACCACGCCGGAAAGTACAACTATCGCGAGCGCCTCCTACAGAGTTTACAGGCTTGTAGATGGTTATGACGCTGTCTCATATGATACAGGATCTGATTTGGCCACAGGTCTTTCATACGACATCTCAGGAAACTATTTTGATTTCGACATGAAGTTGCTAGATCCAGGATATGCATATGCTTTTAAATTCGCCTTTTATGATCCGGCTTTAAGCTCGTGGACGGAACAGTCAGAGGTATTTAAATTCCGAGTAGAGAGTTATGAGTATTAAAAAACTTTTTGATTCAACCAACAAAAACAGAAATTACCTGTCCGACACAGACGAAAAAAATGCTTTTGAAAGTGTTGAGTCGGAAAGAAATGTCCGTGCCATCAAAACTACACAGGATACGTTCGTACCACAGATAGATTATGAACGACCTATCCAATTTGCGCAATATGGATCTGCGTATCTTTATTATAAATCGGCAATTGAGCGAATTCATGATTATTACCCCTATGATGGCTCTGATGCAGAAATAAATGAATTCTATAATGGATGTCTTCCTATAGAACAATACATCTTTGACAACAGGTATCCGCGAACTACTGGCTACATCACAATGAGCGTAGGAGGCTGGGGCACCAAAACAAATGCATTGGCTGCTAGTGGGGGGTACGGAGTATCAAATAGTACTGAGTATATTACTTTGTATGGTGGACCAAACACCATTTCTCACACCAAATTACAAGAAGTTTTTCCGAATCCACATGACGATAATTATCAATATTCAAACATTTATGATACGGATATTTACACAACTGCCGGGCTTCCGAGTGATTATGGTTCCGGCTCACGCGAATCAAACCTTCAGAGCGATTTTGACAAAGGTGTTACAGTAGAATTTTGGTTTAAGACAGGTTCCGCAGTTGCTTCGGACACTTATGCTAATGAAACTCAAAAAGAAGTAATATTTGATCTTTGGAATAATGAACTTAGCTCGAGCACTGATTATGGGCGCATTACGATAGCAATCAACACATTAACATCTTCGTCGCCCTTTATAGTCACGGTTCAATCTGGCACTGAAGGATCATTTGAGCGGGCTATAGGAACGGGATCTTGGACTGGTTCGGTTGCTGATAATACCTACTGTTTATCATCTTGGAAGCATTATGCTTTTTCGATGTATAACTCAGGGAGCGATTTTACTATTAAACTGCATGTTGATGGCAAACTAAAGGATACTTATACGTCCTCTTCGATGACTCTCGGGGAGCTTAATTCTAAAAATATGATGGGACGCCTAGGCGGTCTCTTAACGGCTCCTTCCGGAACGCTCAGTGTAGCCTCCAGTAGCCATCCTGGTCCTTCTGGGTTGTCTGGCGGCGGCAAACTAGCAGGCTCTCTTGATGAATTTAGATTTTGGAAAGGAAGAAGAAATTCTAACGAAATTGGGCGATATTGGAAATCACAAGTAAGAGGCGGCACCAACACAGATATTTCTAATACTACCTTGGGGGTGTATTACAAATTTAACGAGGGTATAACCACCTCCACGAGCTTAGATAGCACCGTGTTAGATTACTCGGGTCGTGTGAGCAACGGGGTTTGGACTGGGTACGTTGCTACTTCTAGAAATACTGGTTCTGCCATGGTATCGGCTAGTGTTCGAACTAGCGAGTATTTAGATCCCGTTGTTTATTCTGCTCACCCAAGTGTATCTTCTTTAAAAACTGAGTTGCTCAACAAGGGAGAAAAATACGATCTTGGCAATAATTCTGCGTTTGTAAACATGATGCCGTCATGGGTACTCGAAGAAGATGAAAGCTTGACAAGCGACTTAAGAAAGATGTCGCACGTTGTGGCAACTTACCTTGATAAATTAAGGCTTCAAATTGAAGCTCTTCCAACCTTTAAGGGTTCAATTTATACCACAGCCTCAGCGGCTCCTGTTCCTTTTGCGCAACATTTACCTCAATCTTTGGGTCTTTATACTCCCGATCTTTTTGTTGATGCGGATGTGATGGAGCGATTTTTAAATCGAGATCAAAATACGTTTTTTGAAGGCGATCTGACTGAAGCCAAGAATTTGATTTATCTCAATTTATACAACAATCTCGCCGGCATTTATAAAGCAAAGGGCACCGAAAAGGCCATTAAAAATATCTTTAGGTGCTTTAATATTAATGACAAGCTTGTTAGGTTAAAGACTTATTCCAATAATCATGTTTATGATTTGCAAGATAACCTACAACAATTTCTTTACGAGGATGTCGCAGTTAATTGCAACGTAAAAGGCAATCTCGCAGGAGTTGTCTACCAGAGAGTAGAAAGCGACAATTCAAACGCAATTGGATTTATTTCGGGAACTTATGGTGCTGCGGGAGGAGCCAACGTTCGAGAGGGAAAATACGGATTAACCACCGAAGCTAATATTACATTTCCATCTTTTAATTGGCAGACCAACAAGTCAATAAATAGAGACTTTTTAACATCGTCTCTGTTTGGAATGTATACGGTCAACACGGCATCTGCCACCAGCCGCGCAGGCACAAATGTTACATTTACTACGGGATCACAAGATTTTGCAAATTTTCAAGTTTTGGCAATTCGAGATCGGGCAGATGCGAAAAGTGTACGCTTTATGCTCACATCTTCTCAAGGTCCCTCCATCTTTGGGACATTTCCTGGCGCCAACGGACAAAGCGGCTCTCTCACTAGCAGTAATTTCTTCGATGTTTATGACGATGAAGAGTGGCACTTTTCAGTCAGAGTAAAGCCAAGCACCTATCCAGTTACAAGCTTGGGACTTTCGGGAGATTCTAACTATAACTATATTATAGAATTTAGAGGAATTAATGCTGTTTTAGATACTATTCAAAACAACTTCCTCGTAACTGCTTCCATTTCTCAAAGTGCCGGACGAAATTTGTTGCAAGCGGCAAAAAGATTATATCTTGGCGCCCGCCGCACCAATATAACAGGGACCGTATTGAACCGAAGCGATGTATTGTTTGGAAGTATGAAGTACTATGCCAAATATGTCGAAGATGGAATTCTAGATCAACACCTTTATAATGAAAGAAACGTAGGGATTTCATCTTCATACCAGAATATTTCACCCCTAGATCCAAGCCTTACATCAGTAGATGCTCTTAACTCAAACACATTGGCGCTCGATTGGACTTTCAATAATATAACCGCATCTGATGGAAGTGGCAACTTTTATTATGTGCAAGATGTTAGCTCGGGTTCAGCGGCACGCCGCGCCGAACATTGGATTGGGGGGATAGCTGGATATCAACATACGGGATACGGCTACGGATTTAACCCTAACGCCACTAATGTAATAAGCAAAGATCTTTATAACGCTCTCAAGTTTACAGATCCGGAGGCCGTTTTAGGTTCTGACATGGTTCAAGTGTTAGACAACGAGGACATTGTATTTGGAGCCTTAGAGCCACCTCCTAGTTTCTTTCAGGTTATAGAAAAGAGCATGTATAATGCAATTTCTGAAGAAATGCTTCTTTTCTTTGCCGGCGCAATCGATTTTCAGAACATTATTGGTGAGCCCGTTAATCGGTATCGTGATAGATACAAAACACTTGAAAAACTTAGGCAAACTTTTTTCCGTCGTGTTACAACCGTTTCAACTGTTGAAAAGTTTATAGATTACTATAAGTGGTTTGATGATGCATTAGCGTTAATTGTCCAGCAGTTACTCCCAGCTTCGTCAGAATTTGTAAGTGATGTAGCTGAGGTGGTAGAAAGTCATGTTTTAGAGCGCAATAAATATCAAACGCCGTTCCCCACTATAGAATTTGAAGAGCCAGACCTTCCCGATGCTATTCCTTTGGGAATTGATGCCCTTGAGGTCAATTATAACAAAGAGTATAGCTCACCCACCCCCTCATCCACGCGGCCGACTGATACGAAGAGGGACTTTTGGAAACTAAGAGCAGATAGGTATTCTCCTGAAATTTCTGCTAGTGGTACTGGGCTCAATGCCGAGAGAACAACTATTAAAAATACCATCGGAGTGTCAACCGAGATTAGCGGCACAAAGCTCAAGTCGGCAGATGGAACCAGCTATACGCGGACAAATTATCTTGTACGCCACAAATCTCGTCCTTATGCGCTCTCTGCAGAGATGCCAAACGTTGCAGAGACTCACCCCTTTCTACATTCGCATCGTACATATGGCGAAGATCGCGAAATAAAAGGGGGAACAAACTTTACTTTGCCCCATCCACGAATGGGATTTCTTTATAATGCAACACGCCCAGCTGGACCGGTTAATGAAATTTCGGGAGCCTACGAAGGCTACGCCGTCATCCCTTTAAATGTGCTGTTAGCACCAATGTCCGAAATAGTAGAGTGGGACGAAATTCAACTTAATCCTGCCAATAGAATTTCAGGAAGTAAAGAAAAAAGATATTTCAAAGTATATTATGGTCCCGATTATCAAGGTGGACTTGGATCTTACAATCTTAAATCTACACTTGCGTTTCCATTTAATATAATGAGTTCGAGTGTAAGTGGGGGCTTTAATAAACAAGTAGTAGAGGGAGTAAGTCCTAATTTAGAGTTAACCAATTTGCATAATGATGTATATGGACCCGAGATGGAGCAGCCAATGCAGGGACCCTTTACTGAAGATGTGGTAGGCGGTCACCAGTCGCGACATGTTCCTTTAAACAGGGGCGCCACTGACAATTATACTAATCGTCCGGAAGCGTGGAAGATTTTGTTAGGCACTTGCGGGACGTCCACAGAGCCGCCCCCGTTTGGTGGAGTCGTCGGCGCTATTGGTGTCGCTGGTGCTGATTATCCATGGCCTGAAGCAAACGCGGTGGGTGAAAGTCCTTATCCCATGACAGCTTCCCAAAAAGCAATTTACTACCGCGGCTTTACTGCAAAAAGTCCGGTTAATATTCGCAATATCAAACTAACATCGTCTCTAACATCGTCTCAGTTGGGAAATTACAGCCACAATTATGAAGTTGTAAGCACATTTGGGGCTTATTCTAATCCTCGACAATTTGTGGAGAACGCACCTACGCTGCCAAACCAAATCACTCAAACACCATCTGGCACACAGGGGCGCACTTTTCTGGACATTCATCGAGATGCCGAAGGACACTTCCAATTTACGCCAGATTATTCAGTAGGTTACTTCACAGCGTCTACTGGCAAGTCAGTTATAAGTACGCGCTTCGCCAGCCCAGGTGGCGTAGATACAATGGGCATCGGCTATAAAGACATACGCTCAGCCGAATTTTCAGTATATAATGCACCCAGCTATAGAAACTGGTCAGTTGCGAGACCCTTCCAAAATATGGCACTAAATGTGGTTTCGGAAGTAACCGGCGTTGGTACTCCGGGTATTAGAGTTAGCGATATTAATGGCTTAGATATCGGTTGGGACTTTCACTTAAAACAACACTGTGCACAGTTTGGTCGAAGTAGCCTTATTTATCCTCCCGATAGTCAGCGCCCGACATACACTTTAGCTGATAACTTTATGGGCTATAGCTCCACTGATATCTATCGTGCCGCTGGATCGTTGCAAGGGTGGTGGAGATTACGAACTTCTGTTGACTGGGGCGCTGATAGCAGTGGCAAAGGGCGCACAGGGACATTCCCTTCGAGTCCCGACAAGCCCGAATATTCAGGCTCTGCTGGTCCATCTAGGTACGTGCAGACTTCAAGCGCCGGATGGGATGGTGGCGACGAACGCATGAATATCGGATCGGCTGCCACATGGGATGCGATTATAGGAAATGATACTGGCGGCGGATCTACTGAGAAAATGACATTCGCGGCTTGGTTTTATAAAACTGGAGATGGAGGTGGCACTAGAGGTCGCATAATAGATTTTGGCGATACAGATATAGCGCTTTTTTCAAAAAGTGCCGAGCGTGTGAGATTTACCGCAAAATGGAATGGAGACAATGCAGTATGGTGGCAAACTGTTGATGCCAATGTATTTCCCGAAGATGCGTGGATACATATTGCTGTCACATATGACGCGACTGATAGTGCTAACGATCCCATAATATATATTAATGGCGCGGCACAAGCCTCGGAGCATGAAAGCGGCACCAAAACAGGAGCTTTTTATGGAATTTCTGGAGATGCTTGTTTCGTTGCCAATAGATATTCTGCTGATCGAGGATTCGAAGGACAATTGTGCGATGTGGGAGTTTGGAACTCGGTCTTAACACAAACTGATATAACTGCCATTTATAACGAGAGCAAAACCCCTTACCAAGCCGGCCCAGGTGTTATTGATAATCAAAGTCCGAGTATGTATAAGGTCAATAGAAATCCACGTAAGCGCTTGAGGAAAGTTGGAGACAGTTATATTACTTCCTCGCAGTTTGATAACTTTTATGTTCAACATCAAATTCCTCGAGCCGATAGGCAATATGCTTGGGTTACCGGCGCAATAGTTACTGCGTCAGATATTAGGTACGATGGTATGGCGCCAGTAGCAGGACCGTTGGCGGGATATTATTCGAGTTCAGCAACAGGCTATACTGCTTATTTTGATTTTATAACATCGAGCGACATTGGGCACGCAGTACAGTTGCCAGGCTTATATCAACCAGCCAAAAGACTTAATATATTCGTTCGTGATCCTGTAGATCTTACTACTAATACATTGGGAATATCCGGTCTCCCCAGCGCATCCGTTACAAATTCTTATAATAATACTTTACTAGATGTCCACAGCAGTACTCCATATGGGTTGAACTTGGAGGCTGATTATCTTAATTTATTGTTGACAAAGCGACGGAGTGCCTTTAAGACGCGTAATGTTCCATTAATGTCGCCTGTTAAAAATCAAATTTTACAAAAGCACGCTCAACAATCACAAATAACTGTGGTGGATGGAGCAAGCGCGCTTCAAACATATGCCTTTAAGCCTGTTTCGATGAGGGGGAGACCGCTTTCCATTAATATGGACATTAATAGAAAAAATTCTACGTTTACTTTTACTTGGAACAACGAATTGCTCTATTGTAGTGATCAAACTCTCAACCAGATGTTAGAGGTTAAGGAAGATAAAGTAACACTTTTTGATCAAACGATGAAAATAGCCAACAGTAACGTTTCTCGCGGCCGCCAGGGTAGAAATGGGCGCCCCGTTTATAATATAAATTGGGTATTATATTCGGAAATGATGTTTCCATCTCGAGTAAACGCCTTCACGTCAGAATCATCAGAGCGCCCCAATTATGACAACAAATTCTGGAGAACGACGGCTGCTGATAGGCTGGCGGTGGGGAGAACTATTGATTCCACCAAGGCGTTTGAATGGTATAATTTGAACGGTCCGGATTGGAACTCAACAACATCTTATTCTTATACTGCAAAATCATCATTAGTGGCTTGGTGGCGATTAAATACAGACATTGCCACCGCAGGCGGTGAAGTGGATTCTAGCGGAAACGGACACGCATCTACAGAAACCAGCGGCGCCCCACCCGACTGGCCAGATCCCGCTGTTACTCCTTCTTCTTTCATCCAAGCTAATACTAATTATTTTGATGGCACAACCTCGGGACTTAATGTGTCGTCGGATAATGCTTTATCCTTTACTGATGGTGCGGGAGCCGATACCGCCGCCAGCTTTCACTTTAGATTTAACGGAACTTTTGACGAAGCAGCCACTCCCTCCTATTATTATTTGGCATACAAAGGGAACGGCACTTCAAGCGGCCACGAATATCAGATCTACATGCGCGATGGCGATGCCGACGGCACCGCGGCTCTATATGTCAGCTTTTATGACACCGATGGGGATTATATTGGAGCAATCGCGACGACGTCTTTAAATAGTTCACAATGGTATGACGTTGTTGTGACTTATGACGGAAGCGAAAGTGCTGATGGTATCAAAGTATATGTTGATGGGGAAGAAGTCGCGACGACTACATCGAACTCCGGAACTTATGGAGGGATGTCAAGAACTGGACATCCTCTTTACCTAGCAAACTATGGTGCAGCTTACGACTTTAAGGGCTATCTTGGCGATATTGCTTTCTGGAATTCAGCTTTAACAGTGAATGATATTAAAGCTCTATATAACGCAAAAACAGGCGCCTACCGCAGGGGCGTTAACTCATTTAATGCGCCCGTCTCACAAAGCTCGTGGCCACTTGACGCTTCAAGTGATTTTCTGACAAGAACCAATGTGCCCACTGTTCCCGTTACTGCTTCCTCGCGCGAATTGTGTCTCTCTAATACTGCCGGCGAACTTCAAAACACTTATTTTCAAATTGTAAGCATCACAGGCTCCGGGGACCGCGATAGCAACGTTGCTATTGCCATGGCACCAAGTGGGTTGTTGGCTAGAAAACACACGCTAGCTTCTGCACGGAG
>Ga0209349_1000423_pt1 | contig 22564 bp, 15 predicted proteins | sample ETNvirnome_2_130_FD_184067 | JGI IMG/M metagenome (GOLD analysis project Ga0209349, IMG submission 184067) | Marine viral communities from the Pacific Ocean - ETNP_2_130 (SPAdes) (version 2) | ecosystem: Environmental > Aquatic > Marine > Oceanic | place: Pacific Ocean | collected 2013-06-22
CATTGAAGGCGCGAGTGGACCAGAAGATGTAAGTATAACCAATCTCAGAAAGGGAATTAAGGGCGAATTTGATAGCATGAACCCATACTGGGATTGGCATGCTTTGGCTGGATTGCCCGGCATATTTGAGTTTGTTATGTATGACTTGGAAGACCCGAAAGCTCTCGAAGTTCTCCCCGGAGGGGGAGCGGCGAAGGTAAAGGCGCAAATAGTAGCAGAAAATAGCGAGGCAAACGGGGGTGATGTTCCAGCGGGCGGCTTCACCGCCCCCTTCGACCCAAACGTAACCCCCGCTACGGAGGTTTTTACCTCTGTTCAAGAGTGTGTGAGATACCAGTGTGCCAAGTCGAAGGCGGAAACGCCGAGCAGAATGTGTAAACCGGTATGGCAAAAGAATTGGCTTCATCCCAGATTTGTACACGCGGAGATTGAGTCGGATGCTCAGGGACAGGAGATTGTCGAGTTAAGCGAAGTGACAATGGGGGTAGCTGCTTGGCAGGAAGCCCATGCCACTTGTCGAGCGGAGGGGGTCGTGAGGGGTATTAGCCGATTAGGCTTAGAAAAACTTAGAGACGAAGGAGCACCACCGGGGCTGACTGATGAGGACTATAACAGAATAGTTACTGGTGCATCGATTTTCCACGATACCGGTAAGTGTCAAACAGCCGTCAATGACGCAACACCGGTTCCTGTATTTAAATATGGCCGGGATGCGTGTGAAGGCCTCAATGGCGCTGGGGGATTCTGGGCTGCCGAGTCCCCACAAAAGGCGCATGGGGCAACGGCATATCCGAGACAGATTAAGAGAAATGGGAAATTTAAAGAGCCTTGCTCCAAGGGTCGAAACATACAGATAGACATGCGAGACATTGGCTATAGGCCAAATGACGGAATACATTTGGCTACAGTTACCGAACTTAGACATGCGCTAATCGGCCAAAGTGAATGGATGGATTATATCAGGAGATTTGATAGACAGTTTTCTCTTGACCTACACTTTGCCCCCAAGAATAAAGAGGGCAACGCGGGGAATTACATTGCTGAAACGATGGGGTCAACCACTCCTATTGGCGCAACAGCCCCCGCAACCGGTCCTGCTCCCGGTGGCACTGGAGGAACGTCTCCGGTTGTTCTCAATGCGAACACAGGTCAGGGCGTCTTAATGAACCATGTTGGTGCTGACCTAGACCACAAAAAGAAAATCCATGACAGGGCTTATGAAATAGTTAAAACCGTGGCAACAGATTGGTACGGCAAGCAGTTTTGGGTGCCTCTACCATATGACCCACAGATAAGAACAGAATATTCAAAAAGAACACACGGTGATGACGACGGCCTGATTGCCTCGTTTAATGTCACAAACTCTTGGGAGATTGCGGAAGGTGGTTGGGTAGAACCTGAGCTTGGTGGAGTTTTCAGTGGTACTGTTGGCGGGGTTCAGTTTAACTTGAATGGACCTGCACACCAGAAGGATGTTAAGTATCCATACGACCTGTCATTCTGGAATGATACAGGTCAACTGCAACCATTCTTGGTTTACCCATATAAGGTATGGCAACATATTAAGGAGGTAAAAACAGAAGAAAGGATTTATCTACCAGACTCCTTGCAAGGTGACCCCGATAGCGGCTGTGATAAATGTGACAATGGTGCGTGGATGGTATGGAATGGTTCGGAGACCAACGACGCCGTTGATAACGAGTCAAATATGCCGGGGGACGTAGTTACTGACCCCGTCACGGGCGACAAAGACCTTAGCCCGACAATGCCAGTGGGTTGGAGTGAATTGGCATGTCGAGAATATAATGAATCTAGTTTCTTGAATAACAACAACGCAGACGGAAACAATATATGCAACCTAATCGCACAAGATGAAACATTTGAACAAATAAAGTTGGAATTTGCCCCTCTTGATTTTAGCGAACTAGACAGGAATAGTTATTACATTGAGCAGGAAAGAACTGAGGGTATCCCCGGTGGTGCGTTCTGTCTGGACGAAGCCTTAGTGGGGAAGGGTCCGTGCACAAACATCTCGGCACCAGCGGTGGGTCCAGTGAACCCCAGCCCAGACCCCTTCGATTTCTTAACTCCTGATGGACTGTGGGGAGTGCCAGCCAATAAGAAAAATACTAGCAAGCCGTCTGCTTGGATTGAGAATAGCGCCTATCTAACAAGGGTGTGGGTTAAAGCCAATGTGGACCGAGAAACATACTGGATGCACTCTGATATATACAGGTATGGGAGAATCGTACCAGATTCAACCAGCAACACTACGTGTCAGGGTTCGGCGCATGGAGACAGTATCAATACTAATGTAGCTGAGCAGAACGCCTGTAGCCAGCTTAGACCGCATGCCCTTATATCAACCGATGGTGTTGTCAGATACGATAAAAACTCAGTAATTGGCCCGTCTGCTTGGACTACCGGAAGCGCATGGATAGCTGTAACCATGAACGTAAATGGAGTACAAACCGGCGGCGCTCTTGGAGAACAAACGTTCTCTCCAGCGGGCAGTCCTTCTTATGGTTCTGCCTTCTCAATTTACAACGCAATGGCTCCAGCAGCCTATAAGCCGTGGGACGCTGCCATCCCACAGGTTAGTAACGTGGAATCTTGGGGACCATGGTCCGCTGGAGACCATATTGGGAAAGCAGATTTTGAAGAGGACACTTCTTTGACGCCAGAAACATTTGGTTCAATGAAACGTATGGGAGATGCAGGAAAAGCCAAGGTGGCTGCGGCAGCTTCGGAGTTCACGGAACACGAGCGTGGCACTGTAACCCTGTGGGGGTTGCCAGAATTTCCAATAGGGGCGCCCATTGTTCCTAATGGCCCATACGTGACAAACGTTACGACTGATATGGGTACTGGGGGTATTAATACCACCTATAGAATGGAAACCTATAAAAGACAGAATCCTGCGCAAAGAGATTGGTGGGACGCAGACAGAGACGCTAGGGTCTTCAGGGCTGGAGCAGCAAGGCTCAAATCAGAACGAGACAACATCATAAAAAGAAACAGGCCGCAAACGGACTAGGAATTTTAATATGGCTAATGAACATACAAAAGGGGGTAGGGGCGCACCTGAGTACGAATCCCGCCCTCATCATGATATGATTTCAGCCGATATGGTTGATTATACCCAGCCAAGACAGGGCGAGGATGGAGTATATCTTGGTTCGTGGCGACCATTGTTTATGCCCAACGTAGTTTCTCAAACCATTGGTTCGACCATGAGGGAATCTTCAACGGGCTGGGAGGGCAAAGCCTGTGTAAGCATGGATGCATTATTTGTCCCATACGGCGGCGTCTATGTGTCTGGGATAACATTAAACGACCCAGACCCAAAAAGAGGAACCGGGTTTAGGCTTGCGTTATCCCCAAACGTTCATATCGTAGATTTTAAAAGAAGGAACCTCCGTGGCTACGATGCCGATACTGTAGCCCGAAATCTTCCGACAAGAGAATATCCCGTTGGGTGGAACCCAGACGTTGGTGGAACAGTGGCTAACTCGGTAACTCTTAACCCTCTTCATAGCGATTCCAATATCGCTATAGTGCATAGGGGCAGTGGAATAGACCATATTCAAGACCTGTCTCCGTTAAAAACAACCTCCCAAAAAGACCGGGCAGAAGACCCAAGGTCTATGGCTCTAAGAGGCCCCGTTATGATTGCGGGATGGGGCTTTGATACGGCGGGATTCCCTGTTCCAAATGCGCATCTTGATGCGGACGAGAACATCCCATACGAACACCGAACTGGCACTGATAAAAAAGACTTTATAGACGACCACACTTGGAGAATGGACAAATGGAAGGTCGGCCCCCTAGATGTAAAATGGGATAGAGAAAGAAAGGTCTGGGCTACCGGCGGTGATGGGGCGGATATACGCCTTCTTCAGGCCGCTAATTGTTTTAATTACGCCGGATGGGCCGCTCCCTATTACGAATGCACAGACGGAAACCCTCGGTGTTGCTTTACCGATGAGTCTGGCATGGGTATTCCCGAGCCTCCATTCTACGGCGGAACAACCGCAGAGTTCCAGACCTGTTGCCCCGGCTCAAGCTGTAATGGCAAGCAATGTGCAACTAATTATTGGACCTGTGATTCCTGCGATAATATTTCTATCTGTGTAGCAAAAACAAGCGTCGGCCAGACCGGTCAGTTAGAAAAAGACACCGGAACAGGAACTCGAATACATGTTGATGACGTAACATGTTTGCGCAAGGCGATAACGGGCCTAGGCGTCTGTACAGGCCCCGGCGGCGGTACGCTGCCGCAAATAAGAACACGACAGAGTTGCATAGCGGGGAATCAGCCGAACCAACCCGGCAACCGCTGGGTTCCTTCTCAGGGCAACACAATACATGTCATGATTTCACAGGATTTGGACGAGGCATTTGCGGGAAATCCTTCGCTTAAGCCAGACCTCCCTAGCTTAGTCCCACAGGGACCGGGGGCCGCTGCCCCCGGCGGTGCTGCGCCTATTAGCTATAACGGTGTAGAAGTAGTAAAGATTAGCGATGTTGTGTTTGACGACCCGAAGTGTGTGAAAGCTAAATGCCCCGGATATATAGAAATAGCCCCCGATACGGGTATTCCCCCACAGAATCGAGGTCTATCTGCACCCAGTTGGAATGGATGTCCGCAAAGTGAATTCAACCCCTGTATGCCTAATGCTTCAAGCTGCGGCGGGGGCGGGACGGGGAGTATAGACGAAGAGGGTATGAGAGCCAGAGGTTGTCCTTCAGTTTGGACGCCTCCATTTTATATTATAGGTCCGGGGTTAGCATTTCATGATGCTATAGAAATAAGGCAACCTGTTCAGCCCCCAAACGGATATTCAACAGACTCTCCACCAGACTGGGAAGCTGGTCATAAAGAAACCCCAACAGAATCCGATATACAAAAAGGGGTTGTGGAAAATGTATTGCTTCATTCGCTAAAACGCTCACAGTTTTTCTATGGATTAAAAACTGGAAGAACAAGAAAAACCTTGGTTGATGTACGGGCGGGTACTAATCCCACAGATTGTCTGGGGCAAACCCCGTGCAAGAAATCCGATGGCACCGGCAGTGGAAAAGCCTGCTGTTGTGAAAACGCCAACGCCCCCGACTATGACGCAGACTTTGATGCCGCTTACGGTACTGGATGTGAGCCAGTAGAAATCTTTGACAGCTATCATGTTTATTGGGTTTTGCAGGCCGAGTTTGAGTATAAGAGCGTTGCTACTAAAGTCACCTGTGACCCAGACACATTTGAAATAACTGTATGTACCAGAAGAATCCCGATTGAGGGTGGTTCGAGTTGTGAATATTGCCCCGGCTTCACAAATTGTCTTAGCGGCGATGAAACATCTGGTGTAGGCAACTTGTATTAGGAAGATATGGATGACTCACTCTAATACCGGCATAGCAGATAAAAATTGGAATCCTGACGGACCAAAGAATGCTCCAGATTCTTGGCCCTCTAAGCTTAAAAATCCACCAATACCCTGTCACGATTCGACAAGACCCCTTGAAGCTCGCGGAACTTGTAATATTCCGTTCTACAAATTAGAGTCGGACTGTATAGCCGGTCGAGGAACTTGGTTTGCTCATCACCAGTGGAGTCCGGGCGAGCCAGCGTGCTGTGGGGGTTTCAATTATGACGGCACAGAACAAGGGGCGTGCATGTGTGGCCCCGGAACGAACAGGCCGTGTAGAGATTGTCCGCATGATTGCAGGGTTGTGATAGGAAGATATCCGTTCGATGATGGCTCTAGCTCTAGCGCTACTAAGCCCGGTTACCTAACCCCAATTTTTGGCTGCTCTACTGAAGAGTACTGCACGAGAGCCGATAATGTATACCCATGGGTAACGAGCGGATGTGATTGTTGTGGACCCTGCTGTCCTTCCATGATTGGAGTTAATAATACATACGAACACGAAAGCTTTGCCACTTTAGACACGGGCCGTTGTTATCCACTTATTACACACGGTGGTCAAACAACACAGAGCGGCTGTGAAAGACTTTCTGTTGAGGGGGTTAAAGGGACATGGATTTCTACCGACGAGGACATTCCGGCTCCGGTGGCCAGCTTCCCCGGACTTCCCAATCCAGACGGTGTATGTTTTGAATCTGGGCCGATTTTAGACCAAGGTCAGGTTTTACTGCCGGGAGGCTCTAGAAAACAAACTGGGGCTATGACAGAAGCTACTTGTAATGGTGTTTGGGTTCCGATTACTAGACTAAACAGCAGTCCACCCGGTTGCATCCCGCCAAATAAATGTAGCGATAACTGTGGCGGTTCTCAGGTTGGGGTTTGTCACGCACCACCTGTGCCTCCGCTGGCCGAAGGCCCTATTATATGGGGCACAAGCAAGGGCGATTGTATTAGTCCTAATGTATGGTCAGAAGACGCTTGTCATACACAGCCCCCCTGTTGCGAGAAAAGAGGCTCCCAGTTATATGCTAAGGAAGGTTTTGAGACACTAAAGGCCCAAATCTCTGGATGCTCTTGTCCCGGTGGAGGCGTGTGCGAAACCGACCTTGTATGGCTGGGGGGAGCAGGATTACCAATCAGCATATCCCCTTGGGAAAAGTTTGGTGGAATAGACCCTTATAAAGAAGTGTACATTTCACTCGAAGGAGGGTCAGGAGGCGGCGTGGGTGCTGCTACGGTTACAAATCCCGGTGGAGATTTTCTTACTCTGAACACAATTAACCTAGAGAGTACGTGTGGCGTTTGGGGAGGTACGTTTGGTACTTGCGATGGATGCGGTCATTATGTTGCCTTGTATGATGTAGATTGTCCAAACTGCTCCTATACGGCGCATCCATTAAGTCCCAATTACCCCGATACAACTCATAAACCCCCTCACGTTCCAGACCCAGACAATACAGACCCTTTCGTAGCCGAATGCCTAGATTTTCCAGCAACAGGCCCGTCTCCAGAATGTATATATACGTTAGTAGACCTGCGTGACGGTCAGGGAACAGGTGGCTGTCATAAATGCTGTGCGCAGGAATTTGGGCCTCCGCACGGAAATTGTGCTGGAACTTGTCAAGACTCGCTTGGTAACACAATACAGGCTAATGATGGATGGGACTGCACAAGTAATAAAGCTGGAAGCTGGGTTCTAGATTGCATGTCTGGGGGTCCGGGTGGCGGTGCCCCGGACCCCGGCATTGATGGCCCCGGCGGCAATGGTAGCACGCCACCTAACCAACAATCTTGTGGAATTAATTGCAACAATCCACCCGGTGGATTCTACCAATGCGATTGTGCGGACTCAAAAGAAATGGCGATACAGTTTGGGATTCCACTATGCAGAACAGTTAAGACACATTGCGGAGACACAAAATGTACCCAAGACGCTTGGGTCGCACCGGGGACTTGTTGTGATTGGTTTACTGTAGAGGGCAGTTGCGAGACTTCATCGCAAATTATAAATCGGGGCCAACGATGCGGAAATGGTACTTGTGACTGTTGTGAGGCTTGTCCTAGCTGTATTTCAGATAGTTCTGGAAATCTTACACCGGCGGATAGGTCATTCGACCGAGACGCCGTCCCCCCAGAATATGGTGATTGGTGTCGTGTCGAAGAAGAGGGGTCTGGTTGTAGTTTAGATGTAGACTCTTGTCACCTAAACGGAATCTGCCATCCCTCAATACAATGTAACGGGACGAGTCCCATTGGTGAGGGTATAGGCGCAAGATGTAAATGCCCCGGATGTCCTCCTCCTCCAGATGAATGCCCATATTACGCCTGTAGAGTAGGAAATGTTGCCGATGGTGACCTTATAAGAAACGCTCCCGGCAATCACCCACCAGACTGCATGTGTGGCATGGGGGTCGCTGGACTTATATATCACCACCTCAAGCCGCCTCAAAGTATTGTAGATGGTAAAGGCGGATGCACATTATATTGTGACGGCACTGCCGGTCCATACTGGGCGGCACAGCTATGTGAAACCCCGGTTAGCCCGCCAGAACCCCCTTGCAACCCTGCGGTGGACGACTGCGACCAACCTCCCGACGACCTGCCCGGCCAAGGCGGCGGCGGCGGTGGTGGCGGTGGCGGCGGTGAGAGTCCCAGCGTAACCGAATGCGCGGGATGTGGAGAGATATACCCTCGACTTATAGCAGACTGTACATTCCCCAGCATATGTGGTTGTGGTCAGTCGGATTGGACGGGAAGATGTGATGGTTGTGGTCCTAGTACCGGCTCTGTTCAAACCATTTATTTAATTTGCCACCAAGAGGCTTCATGTAAAGAAGACTGTGACGGGCTTGGTGTATCAAGAGAATGGCGAGGCGAATGTAACAAAGAAAGATGTGGCGCCAAGAAAGGCGGCACTGTTTGCGTGGGAGGGGGTAGTCAATATTGGCCTCCAGACCCACCACACGGCGGTAATGATGGCAAGTTTAGATGGAATACTTGGGGAAATGAGAGCGAATGCCCATGTGGCCCAGATGAAGCCGACCAGTTTATTGATTGCGAATGTAAAGGGCCAACTCCCGGTCAGGTAGAGTGTATGGGAGCAACGGGAAGATGTGGGGGTGGTCCTCATCTTGAGGGTCTGGTCGTAGGCGGAACAAAATGCCAAGACCACTGGAAAGGAACGGATAGATACGCTTGTGGTCATGAGTGGTTCACACCACCTTGGGGATGGCCCCCTGTTTGTGGTGGTAGTTGTGGTACACACGAACATCATTTAACAGAAAGTTCTGAAGCGGGTGTTTGCCAATGGCCCGGACCAGCAAACGCCTGTTTGGGAACAGGAAACCCACCGCTTCAGCAACATAACATGATTGACCTGAGTAGTCCCCTCGGCACTGCCCGAGATTGTATGTCAGACCCTGAAACGGACGGTAGGTGTAGCTGTGAACCCGGAAACTGGGGCAGCTATTCAACTAAGACAGAGTGCATGGAGGCTGGTTTCGATTGGATTACTAATACGTGGATAACTACAAATGGCGTATGTTGGCACAGGGCTGGACACAGGGTCTTCACGGATAACGGTGGAGACTTAATAACAGATGAAACCACGTGCTTAGCCATGGGAAGTTGTACCAACGCCGGTTGTCAGGGTTCGGATTGCGACCTACCCGCCTGTGCAGCTAAGTGGTCAACCCTATGGAGACCACAAAACGACCCCTATTGGCACGACACGGTGTTTGCTATAGCTAACCAACAACAGCCAAGCGCCTCTGTTACATATCCTAAGAGTGTAAGTCTTTTAGGATACGAATATGGCGGGTTGGGGGATAGCTGTTACGATGGATGTATGTGTGGTTCCGTTGAGCCAACCTGTACGGCTGGTGGCGGATGTCCAGATATGCCGAACTGTCTTGGTGCGTGTTTCTCATGTGAGGGGAATGAATGGGAGATTACGGAAGCGGAATGTATAGTAAAAATTGCGGAATGCACAGCGCAAGGAGGGGGGCAAGGTTCGGGTGGACCACCTCAAACTGGTGGAGGTGGCGGTAGCAACACCGGTACACCCGGTGGATATGGCAGCGGTACTGGCAGCGGTGGTGGTGCAGGTGGTGCAGGTGGTGGCGGGGGTGGGGGTGACACAACTAGCTATGACTGGAAGCCTAATCCGTTTGACCCTCAAGGATGTTTTGTCCCAGATGAAATTTGCAAGGGATGTCTGACTTGCGACGGGAATAATGCAGACGTTTGTGGCGGCTGTGGTGGCAAAGCTTGTGCTGCTAGTGGTGCATCCGGGCATCGGCCACACTGTTTATCAAAACGATGGTGCGACGAATTCCCGAAAATTGGCGACTGTGGGTCAAACTGTGGTGCAACGGGATGTACAGGTGGCGGTTGTGGAAACTACAATCCTTGGAATTGGAAACACAGACTCTGTGGTAAAACTTGTAATCAGTTCCATGTTATTCTTAACGGGGCTACCTACAAGGCTGGCTATGAAGATGGCGCAATCAAGCATCTATCTAAACCAAATTGTAGACTTTTTGCTCCAGATTCGTGTTGCCCGGATACAATCTACTTAGAGGGAGAAGATAGACCAGCCCCATTTATAAGAATAGCACAAATTGATGTAGAAGATTATGGAGAAGGATATACAATACCCCCAACGGTTACAATTGATGACCCAGCGTTTGTTGTACTTCCCGTTGGGATAAAGGCAAGAGCTACATCACACATAGATAAGGATGTTTCAAGTGCTGATTACGGTAAACTTACTGAAATATCTATCGCAAACAAGGGGCTTGGATACGCCGACCCGGACGCAGCCGCTCCAGACCCAGTAACCGTAACCGCAACATTAAGTGGTGGATGTCCTTATATTGTAAACGGAGTTCCAAACCCGGACCATTGTGGGGTGTGTTCAGCTAGAGAACACAAAACTAAAACAGAATGTGAGAATAACGTTGGAACATGCGTCGATAGAAATTCAAACGAAGTACATGAATACAGAAGGCGTTCTACTTGCGAGGGTGCGGATAGCACGTATAGTTGGATTCCTTCTGTAGGTACTTGGACCCCAATGAGACAGGGGTCTCTAAGCATCAGGCTGGAAGCTTGGGCTGGGGATTGCGAAAGAGCAGCCATAGTAGACAAAGACCAAAAATTTAAAAATAACGCAGCTTGTGACTGTATACCTTTCAACGACTGCATACCCGGAAACCCACCCGACGCAGACAAGAGTCATAGATTTGAGGATTATATATGTGACGACATCATGATGACAAGTTGGGAGAAGCTGGGGTCAAGAGTAAAAACCGGAAATATGCTGCATATTTGGAAGGCCACAGACCCCAAAAGGCTTACAAAAGACCCCGATACAATTGGCGCTTTTATGAGCACGGCTAGCTCAATTAATGGGGATTATGAAATACAGCGCCTATCTTCGGGTGTTCCCGACTATGAGTACAAGATGAAGTTGCTATGTTCAGGAAGAGAAGTTTCAGCGTTTCAACCTGAATGTCAGGCTGGGTATTGTAAAGACTGTCAAAGCGATAAGATTGGCGCATCGGACGTAGACTGCTGTCAAACTGGTAAAAACGGAACAGACGAAGCCATATGCAGACAAGAACAATCCGTAGATTCCCATGGCGCGCCAACGGGGGGCTGTGAGGGAGAGTGGGTTGACGGCAATTGTGGTAAAGTACTTCTCAATTGCCCAAGCTGTGACGCTAGAGGTAAATGTCTCTATAACGGAAAATGCAAGGATACAAATGGAGACAGGAATATACATAACGGAAAATGTCTAGGAAATGAAGCGCACGACGCAGAACATTGCACAGACCCCAATCTTACGCTAGAACAGAATATAACTCAGTGTAAAGAAAATTGTCTAGACGACAATTCGGAGAACTGTTGGATAGGAGCAGTAGGATGTTTAGAAGAATGTTGCGGGTGTGACGACTGTCAAGATACAGGGGTAGGGCTAAGATGTCCTGATTGTTGTTGGGATGTTGACGCCCAAGGAAGGCTCAGCCCGTGCGATGGGGGCTGCGAAGACCAAGTATATAGAACGAAAGTAGACTGCGAAGCCAACAATAAAATATGGAAGGAGGGCACAGAATGCCCGAACGACACTCACCCGAATGGCCCGTGTCCACCAAGAAGAGAGGATTGTTGTGACGCAACCTGTCCCAAAGATAATATAATAACAGAGGTGGATGCCGCAGTCATAGGGCTACCTGTACATCCACATACGGGATATTCAGTATGCGCAAACCTAGACCATCCAGACTTTGGTGGATTTAATGCTGCGGCCTATAGAGGTCTTCCTAGCTGCGAAAAATGTACCAATACGTGGAGTGGGGAGTGGGATGAAGAAGCAGGAGTTTGCAGAAATATATCAACATACAAATTCAAATGCGGCAGCTACGACCATCTTACCGGGGGTCAAGAGACAGAATGGGAATCTGGCTGCTGCGAAGAAAGAGACTGTGAAGCTGACACGTGTGGTGGGGTTGCGTCAAATAGGGGCGACTGTTGCGGATTATGGTCAACTTCTGCGTGCGCATGTCCTTCAAACTATAAAGATTGTGACGGAAATCTCAAAATAAACCCGTCAACGCATCCCACGGCGCCCGGAGAGCCAGCCAGAAGGCCGTTTGTGATAGACTTAGCTATAGATGGTGGCGCTGGTGGATGTTGTGGAAATGCTGATAATGTTGTCGGTCTTGTACCGGGAACGGCTGAGAATATTGGCTCATTCCCACAAATGAGCAGCAGAATAACAATTACAGAAGCTTCTTATTAAGGAAGGAATAAGATGAGTAAGGAAAAAAAGACCAACTGCGAATGCCCCTTGGCGGGACTTTGCAAAAGACACAACATGGTAAAAGGTCCGCATTTACACAAGCTGTGCCAAACCAGAGAAGACTACTTTCAGTTGTGGGAGGAGGGGTTTGGTCCGGGGCAAGGCTCACCCCAAAATGCTACTGTAAAGGAAGAAGAAGAGATACAGCCAATAGTATCTGAAAATACCGCTAAGAAAATCGCGGGAGATACCGCGACAGAAGAAGAAAAGAAAATGCCGAGCTTGGGAAAACAGGCTTGGGGATTTACCAAGGCTATAACCAATCATATAAAGAGCGGAGCGGCGCACGCTTCAGAAGAAGTGTACAAAGCTAGGCTAGAGGTGTGTGATACGTGCGACAAGAGAAGCGGGGATAGATGTATAGAGTGTGGATGCTTCCTCGCAACCAAAGCAAAGTGGGCTAGTTCAGATTGTCCTATAGGAAAATGGCCCAAAGAAGAAGATTTGCAATAAAAATGGTGTATATACAATAGATAACTCAAGGAGAATATAATATGGCAACCCTATCATTTTTCGGCGGAACAAATACGCCAATAGATAACCTTTCTGGTTCCGGCTTGGGGTTCTTTGGAGGCTCATTTGGCTCATCTGTAGAGTTAAACGCCTTTCAGGGAAGCACCTACATAACAAATGGCGCCGGAACGATTGAGGGCGCCGCCGTAAACAACATTAAGTATGCTAGCGCAACAACCGGCTATGCTCCCGGCATTGTCCCTGCAACCGGGCTTAAGTATATCCCGAACAAGAACGCTAGTCTTAATATAAGATTCACTCACGCAAGTGTAGTTAAAACACAAAATGTGAGAATGCGTATTTTCGACAGGGTTAATTCAAACAACCCGGCGAGCGGCGTTTGGACAAGAGTAGCAGAGCTATTAAAGCCTATGACCAGCTATTCTACCGTAGAAGGCTCTGGAGATGTTACTTGGTGGGGAGATTCAACCCATGATGGAACAGACGTTCAGGGAACATTCCCCGGCTCTCCCAATAGAGACGTTAGGTTACCCGCTAATCAATACACTGTTGGTGGAAGCGGTATTGTTGTGCCACTGGCCCAATCTCCCGGCCCAAGCGGTTTCTTCGCCGGGGATGGTTCCGCCAACACCGGAACTTACACTCAGCACGATTGGTATGTTGCCCTTTCAGCATCGCCTAAGAGTATTGGCGCTAAGACTCAATATGGACTCTACGTTTCATTAGAGTATCTATAAGATTTATATGAGTCCAAAAGAAAAGACCCCGGTTTTCGCCGGGGTCTTTTCATAGGTAGAATAGGCTATTCTTATTCTAAACTCTGGGTTTTAGAGTTCCACCTCTGCCATCCTTTATCCGACAACCAATTTCCGTCCTTATCCTTGCGGCGGGGATATAGCCTTCCACCCTTCTTCATAACGCCAAGCTCCAGTCTTGCCCCACAGTCTTGGCAGCGGATTTCATAAAAGAGATTGTCTTCAACATTTCTGACCACAAATCTCAGATTTTCACTTCCGCATTTTCCGCAAACGCCCTCTTCAAACACCTCCTGAAATTGGGCGATGCTTTCAAAGGCATCCTTCTGGCTGTCTGAATCAAGCTCTACAGCAAATCTTCCGTTTGACGTTGTGTAAGTTACTTTCATAGTTAATTCCTCCAGTTGGGAACATACCCAGAGATATCTTCGGGGATGTCAGATTCCCCGTTTTGGTACTTGTTTAGCTGCTTTATCATTTTGCTGGCAATTTCTTTAGTTATATCAACAATAGCTGTGTATTTTTCTCCACCAGAATTTATAAAGTTCAGACCATTAATATCAAGCTGTCTGCACTTTGTGTCAATAAAGCTAACCTGTTGAACGCTTATCTTTTCTTCAGGATTCCAGCCCCCATCCGTAGGAGTGCCGGGGATAGTCTGCTGAACAATGCTGACAATGTCTTTCTTTGCCAACTCCTCGGCAGCTAGAACACGCAGCTTGAGAGCCTTACGCAAAGCTCTACCTTCCGCTCTGGTGCTCGCGGTTGCTACTGGGTGAGCGCAGAATAGGTCGTCAGTATTCCCATGCCAAACATCTGCCGTGTCTGCATAGCTCTTAATGTTACCAGTGCCATATTCTCGAATAACGACCGTGTAAACAACGGTTGCTCTACCCGGCCCATTGGGGTCTTGGGCAGGAAACACTTGCGTTGGCCCCGTTGAAGTAACCTCCCCAAGCACGACTTCGACCACTCGTCTAAGACCGGCTGTAATGGGATTGCCGTCTATGAGTTCGTTAGGCTTAAACTGTGACATAACATAGTCATGCCATTCTGGAGAAAGGATGCTGGGTCTATCTTCCAAGTCTTCCAAAATCTCATCCGGGGCATCCGTTCCCGATAGACCATCAGGAATTTCCTCAAAGTCTAAATCCAAGTTGATGTCTTCAATATTTTCCGCAAGAGTCATTTCCTTGTGCATCTCAACTAGCTCCTTTTTTGTTAAACTTTTCAACTCGCCCTCTTGCATCCCGCCTTCTGCGAGAAGAAGGCGAAGCTCATCTACTTTTGTCTTTTTGTAGTCAACCATTATGTCTCCAGTTCGATAAACCTTTTCCCCTTGGGGGGAAACTCAGCTTTTATCTTTTCCAAGCAGACTAATACGGCCTCCAACATAACCCGCTGACTTTTGTTAGAAACGCTTTTTGTTAGATGTTTAATTCTTACAACGATGTACCCAGCACCTAAGAGAAGACCAGATTTATGAGCATCTGCTCGTACATGCTTTTGGAGATTGGCTTCACCCCAAATTGGAAAAAAGTGCGAGGGGCCGTCTACTTCAATGGCAACCTTAAGCCCCGGCAGGAAAAGGTCAACCTCCAAGCGGTCGTTGGGGATGAGTCCCTTCTTATGAAAGATAACAGAATACCCCGCTTCTGTCAACTCCCGATGTAGGAATTTTTCCATTTTGGAGCCTTCTTTTCCGGCTTTTCTGACGGCTTCTGCCGCTGCCTTCCTGAGATTCTCCTTTTCTTGCAACGACATAGATTCCCACTGTTTTTTTGCCTGTTCAGACCTTTTCTCTCTTTCGTCATCGGTCATATTACACCAGTGGTTATACATGCCCTCGCTAATTTTAATCTTATCCTCTTCTGACCTTGTCGTTCCCTTGGTTGGGTGTTTGTGTCTTCCAGTATTAAGAGCGTTGGACTGGGCTACGCTTTTGTTTCTCAGTTCTACGCCAAGTTTTAGTAGCATGCGTCTTATCTTATTGGGGTAAGTATCTAGCTCTTCGGCTATTTCGTAGGTGCTCCTTCCATTGTCTACGTATTGCTTGATAAGAAATCTGTTTGTTTCTTCCGAGGAAAAGCTAGCTTTCATCTTTTATTATCTCCTGTAATTTATTTATATCGAAATCCTTCATGATGTAAGGAACTTTTCTGTTACAGTAATTTTGAATGGCCCGAACATGTTCCTCACTTCTGGCTATTAAAGTAATGTTTTCGTTTCGATAAGGGCGCGAATTTTTGACAAAATCAGGTCTATCACGTCCCCTAGTCCAATCCAAATCCCATATGTAGAAAAACTTTTTTGTTTTGTTCACCGCGTCAAGAGCAAACATGGCGGAAGAGGCCGTTGTTGCGATAACGACTCCTTCGAAGCTCCATAGCTCGCTGCTGTTCATAATGGCGCAATTCGCTGGCAGGATGGGGTTAGCCATATTTTCATAAAAAATGACGTAATCATTTTCACTGTTATGTTCACAGGCTGAGTTTATATTGTTTATCACAGAATAAGACAACTGTGACATCCCTAAGTCTTCTACTATTACCCCTATATTCATGGTGTTGTCCTCCGATACCAGTCTATAGTTTCTTTAATCCCTTCTTTGAGGCCGATTAGTTTGACATCAAGAACAGACTTCATTTTACTAGTGTCCAATAGTTTTTTCATTTGACCGTCAGGCTTAGAGGAATCCCAAAAAACCTCTCCCTCATACTCTACTACTTCCGTTATAATTTCAACAAGCTCTCTTATGGTAACTTCTTCGCCGGTTCCAATATTTAGAGGAATTTCTTCATCATATTTTTCAAGAGCTTGTACAATGGCTTCTCCAGCATCGTTACAGAACATGAACTCCCTCTTGGGGCTTCCTGTTCCCCAGCATTCTACTCGCGGAGAACTATTTTTTTTCGCCTCTACAAACTTTCTAATCAAAGCCCCAACCACCTTTGTTTTCTCTAAGTCAAAAGAATCATGTAGCCCATATGAATTTGTTAAAACTACCGTAATGGCATTCAGGCCATACTGCTTGCGAAGCTGGCGAGAATATGCATCAAGAACTCTTTTAGAAAGCCCATGGCACTCTACTGTTCCATTGGGCGCCCCATCCCACAGGGTATCTTCTTTTAGAACACTTTCTTGATTATTAGGATAAGAACAAGACGCCAAAATTGATAGGCACTTATCTACCTTGTACTGTTCACAACACTTTAAAACGTTAAGCGCCATTTGTGAAGTTCGGTAAAATATATCAGCCGGATACATTTTGTTCCATTCGATACCACCGTTCCATCCAGCAGCATGGATAACGTAATCCGGGTCAGAAATTTCGAAGGCGTGACGGGTTTGGTGAAAATTTAGGAGGTCAATATCTTCGTGAAATACTGACCAAACAAAGGCTCCTCTGTCATTTAGCGAGCTTGTAATCGCTCTACCAATCATGGAACTGGAGCCAGTAACTAGTACTCTTTTGCCTTTTAAATCTATCATTTATATATCATCCAAGTTGGTGGCGTGGGATAAACACCCTTTTCTTCTTCTTCTAGGTTCGCTATATATCTGTATAGTGGGTCTGTATTCCAATTTGCGGCTATTCTTAATTTGTCATTTTCAGATGAAACATAGCATTCATAATATAACAGTTTTACTTGCAACTTTTTGTATCTAGCGAACTCTTCAACGGCTTGTACAACTCCATATTGTCCCTCATCTGAACTTGAGGCGTAATGATAATCATCTCCACAAAATAAACCACCGGATTTTAATTTGGGCCACCACGCATCAAGGTCTTCTTTAACAGCCTCATATGCATGACTTCCATCAAGAAAAATAAAATCAAAGTCTTCATCATCAAAAGCGCCAGCGCAATCTGGGCTTTTGCCAATTATATACTCATATCTACCGTCGCTTTCAGCCTCCAGCTTTCTACCAGCCTCCCACTCCAAGTAGTCTATGCCATACATGTGTTCAATATTGGTTTTCATGAAGGCGTTTCCGCTTATACCACCTCTTACGCCTAGCTCTAAGCCGCGCTTGTAGCCGCCCTTATTTATAAGGTTTATGAAATATTGACTATTAATTGACATACTATGCGTATTGATGCCGTATCTGTAGCAGCGGAACAACCTTCAATAGCTCATCAATTCCTTCTTCCATGGTTACCGAACATCCGAAACCGTCGTCTTGAATTCTAGAGTAATCAACCTCGTAATCACGCTGGTCTAAATCGACACCGGTCTCAGCGTAATTTACAAGCGCCCCCGTTCTTCCTGCTATATATTCCGCAAGCTCTCTCTTGGTCCAATTCAAGTTGTTTGCACCAACATTATAAATATTGTGCGACATCTTCTTGTAATTGTTAATGCCAAATATAAACGCATTAGACATATCTTTTACATGAATAAATGTTCGCCTAAAGTCTGCTTGAAAAATATTCAAGCACTTGTTTGTCATGGCCTGATGCGTAAAGTCATTTACCAAAAGGTTGACTCTCATGCATGGACTAACGCCAAACCCGGTAGCAAATCGGTACGAGATAGTATTCGGCTCGTCTCTGACAGCAATCTCAGCGACCTTCTTGGTGTCTCCGTACAGCGAGACTGCATTAAGAGGAGAGTCCTCTGTGCAGACTCCCTCCACTTTTCCATATACGCTACCGGTGGACGCAAACACCATCGGAACTTCTGGGTCTCTGAATTCCAAGATATTTCTAGTGCCGTCCACGTTGACCGCTGTGGCCAAAGATGGCTGGGCATCGCAAGCAGGAAAGCCCACTATTGCCGCTAGATGGATAATTGCTTCTACGCCGTCTAGAGCCTTTTTGATGTGCGAAACATTTGTTACATCGCCATGCATAAATTCAAAGTGAGGCTTGCTAGCCAAGGCGATTAATGCATCACATTGGCCTTTATGAAAATTATCCATGCACCTTACTTTATATCCTTGGTCTAGTAGGTCTCGACACAACACGTTTCCTACGTACCCACCGCCGCCAGTTACCAATACTTTCATTTATATTTCTCCACGTAGTCTGAGCAGATTGCATAGCAGCCCTCAAGAGAAGACTCTACATGCATTTCAGGTTTCATACATATCGTCTTATTCGTAATAGAATAGCCGGGATAGCTTACTATATATCCACGACTAGTAATTGTATAGTGGTCTTCCTGATGCCAAAAACAATGAATCTTGTCATCTTTCAACATATCGTTTAAGGCGGGAAGGTTCTTTGCATGACACAGGAGAGAATCATTTACTAGATAATCAAAATCGATTTTATGGAGTGGAAAATCGTGTCCCAAAAACCACTCATTACCAATCTTCCATACATCTATCTCTACATTGTATCCTAAAAATAAGGCTTGTGCTATATAATCTGGGTCGTTTTCTTTGTCGGGATTGGCGCCAGATATATTCCCGCGATGCGATATCAGTGTCGTACTCTTAATTCTCTTGAGACCAGCACTTTTGGGTGCTACATTTTCAATGTAGCCCAGATTAAATCCACCCATTGGGTATCTGCAATTTTCAGCGTATGTCCATGTTGTACCAAACGTATCCCTTAAGAAATCTTTTACTTTTTCACTAAAGCAGTGTGTATCATGGAAAAATATGGCAAATTTGTCGGCCAATAAAGGAAGAACAGCCTCTATATCTTGGATAAGATGTTTGTCATCATGTAGAGCATCTATAAACACAAAATCAAGAGGGTCATCAAAAGCTTCTCGTATAGATTTTTCTGTATCATTTGGACTCCATCCGGTCTTTGGAAAAACAACATCCTCCAGTCCATATTTTTCAATCAGAAAGTTAATAGATTCCATTCCTTTTGAGTCTGTAAACACTTCTCTATCTTCATAGGGCGTGGCGGCATAGTCGTTATAGTCTAAGCCCAAATTCTCTTCAACATACACATCCATGGTTACAAGCTTCCCGCCGTCCCTCATTCCAAGCCCAGCAGCCAATGCGGACACTCCTGTTCCGGTCGCTACTTCATATCCTCGTTTTAAGTTAAATTGTTTAATAAATTCTAATATAAAATCAAATTCATTGGCTGATATCGACATCGGAACATCGCTGGTAGGCAGATGCATAGCTTTTCGACCATCATGTGAAGACATGTGGTATCTACCGCTATTATGAAGCTCTTCGTATATTTTTTCTGACTTCATATTATCTTCCTAAAAATATCTCTAGGTCTTCTGGGGTGCCAATTCCCCACATATTTTCCACGGGGAATATCTTTATCTTTTTCCCGTCTTCTATAGCCTCGTTAAAAACTGGACATACATAAAATTCATTATTAACTCGCCTATTTTTTGCAATCATCTGCTCTGCATATTTTACATAATCGCTTCCCCTTGCCCAATAGTAAATCCCAACAGTGGCATTGCTGGATATGGGCTTCTTCTCAGCAACCTCTGTAACAAAGCCGGTGTCATCTACCTTAGCAAAACTCCACTTGGGGTGTACAGATTCAAAAGTCAATATTCCAGCGTCTACACCCTCTGCTTGCATGGCATACAGGAACTCGTTACTATCCCAGTCAACATATTGGTCAGAATTGGCAATCAGAAGAGGCTCATCGTTGTCAATGTATTCCTTGGCAAGCAGGGTTGTACACGCCGCTCCTTCAGTGATACCGTCAACCTGTACGATATCGCAGCTTGGGGAGATAAGATTCAGCAGATAGGAGAGGTTGTAGTCCTCGTAATGGGACTTCTGCGTTATGAAAACATGCCCCGCGTCTACATTTAGATTGTCTACCACGACCTGAATCATCGGCTTGCTATCGACTTCAATAAGCGGCTTGGGGAAAGTGTACCCAGCCTTCTCGAATCTGGACCCGGCCCCGGCCATGGGAATAAGAACCTTCATATCTCCACCTTGCCATTTAGGTTTGAAAAGTTTTTTCTCGTTTGTTTTGTTTGCTTTATCAATCGACTTCTGTATGTTCACAGAGGTTATATCCTCTAGACCCCTGACCCCCATGACATGCGCCCCGGATTCATAGGCGGCTTTTCGTCCGACATGAGAGTCTTCAACGATTAGGCACTCTTTGGGGTTTACCCTTGCCTTAAGCATGCAGGTTAAGTAAATTTCAGAATGGGGCTTGGGGAACTTAACGTCTTCGTTTGAGAAATATTCATCGATATGCTCCATGTACCCAGCACACAGGAGCATAAGTTTTACGCTGTGTCTAATAGAATTAGAGGCGCAATAAACTGTGTAGCCTTCATTTTTTAGATTTTCTAAAGCCTTGGCGATATCTTTGTGGTCGGTGGGGTTGACTGTTTCCTTGATAATATCAGCAGTGCAGTCTTGTTTTCTTTCCCATATTTCTTGATAGGTGTCTTCTGGCAGACCCTTTTCTTTAGTTAGTATTTCTAGTTTCTTCTTTGTGGGTAGCCCATCGTACATAGACAGATGTTCTTCTCTGCCAATGGAGTACTTGCTATCAACCGTAGACAGCGCTCTATTAAAAGCATAATAGTGTATATCTCTAGCTTCTACTAATACGCCATCCAAATCAAACACCACTAGTTTTATCATACCGTTTTCTCTAGAACAATAAGGCCATGGTTAAAATCCACTTTGTAAACCTGCTCCCACTCCGAAGAGGAATCCACAAACTCGTTAATTGCGCGCAGTATCCCCTCCCGTCCTTTTATGTCCCTGCTAAATTCTCCATGAGAATAAGTATCATGGAAAACTATAAATTTGCCGACCCTTGCCGCGTGCAGTCTAAGCTCGTCTCGGACTTGTTCATAGGTGTGTAGGCTGTCAACGAATAATAAGTCTGTTTCTTCTATATTTAAGTCTTCGTCTACGGTGCTTCTTTGTCTGAAATCCCAAGAGCAGGGGAGGTCTTCCATGTTTTTGAATTCATCCATAAAAGACGGCATATCTATATCAAAGCTAACCAGCCTTCCCCGTGTTTTTTGGAGTCCAGACATAAATGCACAAGTACTGAATCCGTCTCTTGTGCCAAACTCTGTAATATGGATACATTTAGAGGCTAGGTATTCTAATAGAGGCAAGTGGGCAGATATGTCGCTGTAGCCGGGTTGATTCTTATGGAACGCAAACCCCAACTTATTTTCCGCAAAATCAAAAGCGGGGGTCTCGTATCTGACCCGTTTAAATTCTTTAAATTCCATCTACTACCCCTATTGCTCCATACTTAGTTCCACCCTTGATGAGATGCCAATATATTCTGCCTTGGTCTACAAAGCTTACACCGGGAGATTTGGGTTTGGTAAGCTGAACCGAAGAGCGGGGGTTCATGACATACCTATATTTTGTGCGAACTCTTTTAGACCACTCGACATCTTCACCCTCACCCCAGCATAGAGTTTCGTTGAGGGGTTCTTCTTCCATGACTTTCTTTTTCGCAACCCAATAAGTACCTGATATATACATATGTTGTGTTAAATTATAAGCATAAGGAACGATTACACAATGTCCTAGTACGCCGTCTTCGTCTCTATGTATACCATCTCCTACATCGCAAAGATTTGGGTCGTCCCAAGCGGCCCAGTCTCTAAATCTATCCCCCCAAGGGTGCTGATATTCGAATGAGTTTATTCGGTTCATGCAAATATCCCAGTTGTCACCAAACTCAACGAATTTGTTGTACCATCCTTGGTTTAATTTGACATAATCGTGCATGTAAACAATATTGTCATACTTTGCGTTTTCTGTTATGATATTTTTCTTCTTGGTAATCCACCCCTTTTTTATGGATTCGTCGAAGGGTATGTATGTTATATTGCGGTTCAATAAAGACGGAATGGAGGCGTGATTGTAAAGATTTTCGCCACCGACTACTATAATCTGACAATCAGGAATATTCTCCCTTAATATCGATTTGATTACCAGCATGGTTCTAGCTTCATCGTTATAAGTAATTATCCCAAATGTAAATTTCATCTTTTACTCGGCAAGTTTAAGGGGTGTTATAGGTGCTTCCTAGGGCAAGGCGATTGCTCACACTCGCTAAAAATACCCTTATCATGTATAATTTTGGGCATTATGTAGTA
>Ga0209349_1000427_pt1 | contig 22470 bp, 28 predicted proteins | sample ETNvirnome_2_130_FD_184067 | JGI IMG/M metagenome (GOLD analysis project Ga0209349, IMG submission 184067) | Marine viral communities from the Pacific Ocean - ETNP_2_130 (SPAdes) (version 2) | ecosystem: Environmental > Aquatic > Marine > Oceanic | place: Pacific Ocean | collected 2013-06-22
ACAAACAAGGTAAATTCTATTCGTGAATTATTTGAAGATGATTTGAAACTTTACGAAGAGCCACAAGTTGTAAACTTCGATGGATTGGACATTGCACTACTTCCTTGGGTATGTAAAGATAATTACGACGAATCAATAGGTTTTATCAAGAATGCAGCAGCACCCATATTAGTTGGACATCTTGAATTGCAGGGGTATGATGTAATGCGTGGTGTAAAATACGATGGTGGGATGGACCCTAAGTTGTTTGAGAGATACGAACAAGTATATACAGGACATTTTCATTGCCGTCAAGAACAAGGAAATATTTACTATCTTGGAACGCAGTATCAAATTACTTTTGCTGATTTACATGAGCAAAAAGGATTTCATATATTTGACACAGACACAAGAGAAATTAAGTTTTTTCCTAACCCCCACAAGATGTTTCATTCGGTAACATATAATGATAAGGATGGACCAATTGAACCAGACAAGTTCGATTGCCAATACCTCAATGACGCATATGTCAAACTATTTGTAGAACATAAAGAGCATCCATACTCATTCGATAGGTTTATGGATAAACTCTATGACTGTGGCGTTGCAAAGATTACAATAGTAGAAGAACTGAATAGTGCCGATTGGACGAAAGAAGAAATGGTTGATATGGCACAAGATACTGTGTCGTTGATAAATGAAGAGATTGATAGTATGGAAGAAGTAAAAGATAAGGAAAAGATGAAACAATTGGTACAAGATTTATATATGGAGAGTTTATCAATATAATGGCAGACACAATGATTTCATTTGATTGTGTTTTTTGTGGCGAATCCGCAGAAAAGAAAGCAAAAGATTACAACAGAACAGCAAAGAGAGGGAAACCCCAATGTTGTTCTCAGAGATGTTCACAGAAATTTACTAATAAGGAACACAATGATTCACACCCTATGAGATATTTTACGGGCAGAGCAAAGAGTAAACAATGTGTTGCAAAAAAGCACAAGGACTCTAAGCCAGAAATGCACAAATTTCTAGTATATGATATTACAGAAGAATCTTTGCAAGAACAATGGAAAAAACAAAAAGGTCTATGTGCTATTACGAAAAAACCTATGATACTTCCAGACTATCCATACAGGGGGGCAAATTGGTCTGGTGGTAGACATCCAAATAATGCATCTCTCGATAGAATTGATTCAGCAGAGGGATATTATAATGATAATATAATGTTTGTTCGTTTGGGTGTAAACTATTTGAAAAGTGATTGGCCTAATGAAATAGTAGAGGAATTTTTTGTATGATAGAATGTAATTGGCTTAGATTCTTTTCCAAAATTGGTGGTATAAAAAATGGTGATTCTCCTACATTGCGTATGTTGAAATCCGATGTTGTTTCTGTCGTATTAGATAAATGTTCCAATATGAAGTATGTGAATGATAACGGAAATGATTTTGTTCTAGAGGATGGCACTAGGATAGAACTGAAGACAAAGAAAAGTGTGTTCCTGAAGAAAATACAAAAAACATCTAATATCACCATAATGAATACTAGAGGTGGGACAGAAAGAGGAAAGACTTTTGATTTTCTTTTACTTATTCAGACAGAAAAACCATACCGAGTTGCACACATTGATTGGGAATCCCTTCAAGAACACATAACATATATTGAAGATGCTTGTGTTGCAAAAAGTATACCTTATAATAAACTTTCATTTATTGATACAGATTTCTTTGATTGGGAATTAGAGGTAAAACCTTGGGACTTACAAGAGTCTGTTATGGAAATGATAAGAAGTAAAGTATGATAATGTTCACAAAACTTAGTTGGCGCAATCTCCTCTCAACAGGAAATTACAAAACAACACTCGACCTCACCAAAGATACCAATACACTTATCTCTGGCGAGAACGGTGCAGGTAAGTCAACCATCCTTGATGCGTTGTGCTTTTCTCTATTCGGCAAATCGTTTCGTGGCATCAATATCCCACAACTACCCAATTCTATCAACGAAAAGGATTGTGAAGTAGAGATTGAATTTACTATTGGCAAAGATTCATATCGGGTGTTTCGTTCTTTGAACCCAAAAAAGTTTGAGATTTACAAGAACGGAAATTTGATTGATCAAGATTCCAAATCAAAAGATTATCAAAAGATTCTTGAGGAGCAAATTCTAAAAATGACATACAAATCATTTTGTCAAGTTGTCATCTTGGGGAGTAGCAATTATGTTCCCTTTATGAAACTCACTGCAAAAGACCGAAGACTTGTTGTTGAAAATCTATTAGACATTGATGTGTTTTCTGTGATGAATACTCTTGTTCGTGCGAGACTTCAAGTGGCAAAAGAGCATATCAAAGATATAGATCATAAGGTAGAACTTGTCAAGAGTAAAGTTGACGAAAAAGAGAAACTAATAAAAACACTTTTGAAGAAATCTTCCGATTCGGTAGAAAGTTATAACAATGAAATAGAGAATTCCCGCAAGCAAATCAAAGAAATCCAAAAAGAAATAAAAATCAAACAAGAGAATATAGATCATCTTCTTGAGAAAGTCAAAGACAAGGATGAAGTACCGCGAAAATTGTTGAAGATGGAAGGTTTAGAACAACAACTCAAAAACAAAATCAAAAATATTGATAAAAATGTAAAGTTCTATAAGGAGAACGATATTTGCCCGTCCTGCAAACAAGACATCGAAGAACACCACAAGGAATGTGTATTCAAAGAAAAGTCAGATGAGAAGAAAGAAGTGGAAGACGGTATTGCTGAATTGGTAGATAATATGAATGATACAGGAAAGCGATTAGATGATATCAATTCCGTATTGCAAACGGTCGATTCCTTACAAACACAAATCAACGAGAAGCAAAATCAAATTGATTCGTCCCTTCGCTACATTGAGAAGATGCAAAAGAATATCGAAGGTATAATGGAAGAAGGTGAAGAAGTCGAGGAGTCCAAAAAGGAACTTAGTGAGTTGATTGGTGAGGGTAAAGGATATGTTGGTGATCGTAAGAAACAGGCAGAGGATAAGCATTATTATGAGATTGCGAGTGTTCTACTGAAGGATAGTGGCATCAAAGCGAAGATTATCAAACATTATCTTCCAATTATGAACAAACTTATCAATAAGTATCTTGCGGATATGGACTTCTTTTGCCAGTTTGACTTGGATGAAAATTTCAACGAAACAATCAAGAGTCGCCATCGTGATGAATTTACATATCATAGTTTCAGTGAAGGTGAACGATTACGGATTGACTTGTCTTTGCTATTGGCGTGGAGAGAGGTAGCCAGATTGAAGAACAGTGTGAATTGTAACTTGTTGATATTGGATGAAGTGTTTGATTCATCATTGGACTCAGTTGGAACAGAGGAGTTTCTGAAACTTCTAACAACTTTCGGAAATCGGGCAAATATATTTGTAATCTCTCATAAATCTGATACAATGACAGATAAGTTTAGCAATCATATTGTGTTTGAGAAGAAGAATAATTTTAGTAGGATAAAATGATGAACACATTGGTAACAGGTGGGAGTGGTTTAGTTGGTTCTGCTATATTAGCAGATTATAAACCCTCAAGCGAAGAATTGAATCTGTTGTATGTACAAGATATTGTTGACTATCTAAAAGCCAATTGTATTGATTCGATAGTACATTGTGCAGCAAGGGTTGGTGGCATCAAAGCCAACACTGATCATCTTGGAGAGTTTTATCATAACAATATCATAATGAATACAAATCTTCTAGAAGCGGCGAGAGTTGCGGGGGTGAAGAAGGTTGTTTCTTTTATGTCAACTTGTGTATTTCCTGATGATGCAAAGTATCCTCTCACACCAGACCAAATCCATAAAGGAGAGCCACATTCTTCAAATTATGCATACGCATATGCAAAAAGGATGCTAGAGGTTCAGAGTAGAGCATACAGAGATCAGTACGGTTGTAATTTTGTTACGGTGATTCCTTGTAACATATATGGACCAAACGATAACTTTGATTTAGAAAGTAGTCATGTTATTCCTGCACTAATTCGTAAATGTTTTGAAGCAAAAGAAAACAATACAGATTTTGTTGTGTGGGGAACTGGCAGAGCATATAGAGAATTTATATATGTTGATGATGTTGCTAAGATAACAGAATGGGTGTTACACAATTACGACGATTCAACACCATTTATTATTTCTCCTGATGAAGAAATTAGTATTGCAACTTTAGCACAAGAAATTGCCTGGAGAATAGGGTTCGAAGGTAATATTGTTTATAACAATAAATATCCTGATGGTCAGTTGAAAAAACCATCGGATAATTATGTCTTGAAGAAAAACTTGCCAGATTTTGAGTTTACTCCTATTCATGGCGGATTGGATAAAACGATTGCTTGGTTTATGAAGAATTATGGAGTATGCAGATTATGAAAAAAGCATTGATTACAGGAATAAATGGACAAGATGGTTCATACCTTGCTGAATTTCTTTTAGATAGGGGGTATGAGGTTCACGGAATTTTGAAACGAAATTCTGTTGCAGAAAATCAAACAGCAAGATTAGATAATGTGTTTGATAAGTTGCATTTATATTATGGTGATTTGACGGATCTTTCTTCGTTGATTCATATATTACAAAAGGTTGAACCAGATGAGGTTTATAATTTGGCAGCACAATCTCATGTAAGAATCAGTTTTGATGTTCCTTTATATACAGTACAAGCAGATGCAACTGGTGTGTTGAATGTTTTAGAGGCGTGTAGATTGGTTTGTCCAAAAGCAAAAATGTATCAAGCATCATCTTCAGAAATGTTTGGAAATTGTGTTGATGAGGATGGTTTTCAAAGGGAAACCACTTCAATGCGTCCAGTAAGTCCGTATGGTTGTGCTAAGGTATTCGCATATAATATTAGCAGAAATTATAGACATTCTTATGATATGTTTGTGAGTAACGGGATACTTTTCAACCACGAATCACCAAGAAGAGGTTCTAACTTTGTTACAAGTAAAATTGTGAAGGGTGCGATTTCAATAGCACTAGGAAAAGCCACAGAACTTCGTATGGGAAATCTTGATGCTCGAAGAGATTGGGGACATGCTAAAGATTATGTTGAAGCAATGTGGATGATTTTACAAGCAGATGAACCAGAAGACTATGTTTGCTCGACAGGAATTTCTCATAGTGTTCAGGATTGCTGTGAGTATATTTTCAAGAAATTAGGTATGGATTATAAGGATTATGTTGTGCTGGATGAAAAATATTTACGACCAGAGGAACTACACGATTTGAGGGGGGATTCAACAAAAATTCGAACAGAATTGGGGTGGAAACCCAATTATACATTTGAGTCTATGTTGGATGATATGATTGAGGATGAGAAAAGAGAAAGTGGCTTTTACAAGACGCAGGATGAGTATGTACCATATGATCCTGTAAGATAAAATTCTATACCAATGAAGAAAAATGTTGTTGATGTTTTAGAACTGAATAGTATGATACATAGATATACATTGAAGATGATATTGAAGAAAGAGAGTTGATATGACTGATAAAAAGAGTGATAAAGAAAACCATAACCTAGTTTATATCATGAATCCCAATTGCGGTTGGTGCAAGAAAGCAGATCCGGTTGTTGAGGAATTGAGAAAAGATGGCTATGAAATAACAATTTTGAATGTAACTGATAAGAAGGATGCGAAAGAAGCAAACGAAATTCAGTCAAAACATAGCATCCGATGCGGGACACCTTTGTTTGTAGATGCGGAAACTGGCAATATGGTTTGCGGTTTCAAAGAAAAGGATGTTCTAGAAAAGTGGGCTAAAGGAGAAAAGGTCATTGCTCCAAAACCAAAACCAAGACCCAATTCACAAGGATCTAATATTACAAAGAGACTTGCCAAATTGGATTATGTATGGTTAGATGGTTATGATACTAAAAATTTGAGAAGTAAAACTCGTTATATGACACTAGAATTTGGCAGTGAAGAAAATCCATTGCCGTTTGACAAGATAATTGAACAAGTACCAGAATGGTCATTTGATGGCTCTAGTACTGAACAAGCAGATGTTTCAGATAGCGATTTGGTTTTGAAGCCAGTCAGGTTTTTTGGTAATCCGTTTTCAAATAATCAAAGGGGTAATGTATCATATATTGTGCTGTGTGAAGTCTTCAATTCTGACGGAACACCACACAAAAGTAATACAAGAGCAAAACTTCGAGATATGGTAAACAACCAAACAAATCCAAATGATTTTTGGTTTGGAGTTGAGCAAGAATATTCATTTATGGATCCAGCCACAAATAAGCCCGCAGACTGGAATATAGATTCCGAACCACAAGGTAAGTACTATTGCGGTGTTGGTTCTAACTATATCACAAATGCACACAGGCAAGTTTCAGAAACCCATGCCCAATTTTGTATTCAGTCTGGTATTAGTTTGAGTGGAACGAATGCAGAAGTAATGAAGTCTCAATGGGAATATCAAATTGGTCCGGTGTCGGCAATATCGTGTGCGGATCAACTTTGGGTTTCAAGATACATTCTTGAAAGATTAGCAGAAGTTCGGGACATGTATGTTAGTTTTGATCCTAAAGTTGTTGATAGCAGTGATTGGAACGGTGCTGGTTGCCATATCAATTTCTCGACCAAAACTATGAGAGAAGATGGAGGAGAAGAATATATTTCTGATATTTGTGACTTTTTGGGAGAAAGACACGAAGATCATATGAGTGTTTATGGTGTTGGTAATGAGAAGAGACTAACAGGAAGCAACGAAACAGCAAACATTGAAGAATTTACTTGGAAAGTAATGGATCGTGGTGCTTCTGTTAGAGTTCCTGTTTCGACAATAAATAATGAATGGAAAGGTTACATCGAGGATCGAAGACCATCAGCAAATGTTGATCCTTATGAAGCATTTTTTGTAGTAACGGAAACGGTTTCTCTAATTGAGTCAGAAGAATTGGTGATGTCTGAATGAAATCTATGAGCAATTCATCATATGAGGAACATATAAACAACGAATTATCTCTTTTGTCTTCAAATTTTGTTGTGAAAACTTATAAGCGAGCAGATGCAGATGATTGGCCGATTTTTGAGAAGGGAAAAGATGTTCGTATTCAGATTCAATGGAACAAGAAAAACATTTACGAGTTTATTGTTGAATCAGATTTTTGGAGACAAAGAAACACCAACAAAGAGGATCGTGAATATATGAGAATGATGGCTGAACCAAAAATCAAATCTTTGAAGAACGCTTTAGTAAAGAAGAAGTAATATGTTTTCAGGAAATTGGAGTATTTGGAATCATTTGAAGAAGTGGTATGATAAAGGAAGTTATCTCATGGCGAGAAAACTGATTGTAGAAGATAAGCAATCAGACGAACTTATCAACAAAAATCATTCAAACCAATTATCTTCTAATACATTGGCTATTATGAGATTGATTTTTAGAATAGAAGAATTAGAACAAAAAATGAGACAAATCAAACTTCTTCTTGCTGAAAGAAATTCGTTACTAAGAAGAGGAAATGAAAAGAACCATAGGGGAATTTTTCGTGTGACGGATGATGAGGGAAATTATATCAAATATAATAAAGGTGATATAGTAGAACATAAGAACAAGACTTATATTGCAAACAAAAATATAGAAGAAGGAATGGGACCACTTCATTCTTCTGCTGGATGGAAAGAAATAACACCTTCTATTGTTGCGGGTGGGGAATTCTAAAGGAGAAAAGGAACAGATGTCGGGTAAAAAAAGAAATCAGTCATTTTCTGATAACGGAGAAGATGCTCGTTTGGTTAGGAGCAGGGGTAGGAAGAAGAAGACGAAAAAAAGATCTGAAAGACATTGGAGAAAACGATTGCTTGATGATGTAAAGGATGGTATCCTTGACAAGGATGATTATGGATATTTTGAACTGTGATGTGTAAAATTGGAGATTATGAATGATTACGGATATTGATATTATGAAACTATCAAAAGAAACATTTGCAATATTGAAGAATTTTTCAACCCTAAACTCAAATTTATTTGTGAAGGTTGGTAATAGAATTACAACAATTACTCCTGCCAAAAATGTAGTGGCAGAGGCAACTGTTATGGAAGATTTTCCGGTAGAGTTTGGCGTTTGGGATATGAACAAATTTCTAGGAACTGTGTCACTTTTCAACGATCCAGAATTTGTTTTCAATGACAAGTTTGTGGAGATAAATGAAAAGAATGGCGGAACTGTTTCTTATTATTATTCTGAACCTAAATTGTTGACAACACTAACAAAGCAAATCAAAATGCCAGAGGTTGCATTTGATTTTGTTTTGACGGAAGACACATTCAACGATTTACAAAAAACTGCGTCTGTCTTGCAGTTGTCGGATTTGTGTGTTCGCTCTAATGATTCTGAAGGGACTATTGAATTGTTGGTTTTGGATAAGAAGTCCCCCACAACAAATCAGTATTTGGTGAATGTTGGGGATAATCCAAACGGAGATGATTCTTTCGAGTTCTACTATAAGATTGAGAATTTGAAGTTACTCCCCGGCGATTATACAGTTTCTCTTTGTAAATCTGCTGTTAGTAAGTTTGTTCATCACATACATGATTTGGTGTATTATGTTGCATTAGAAACGGATTCAACTTATCAAGAAGGATAGATGTCTATGAAAAATATTCTCGTTTGCGGCGGCGGTGGATTTATAGGAAGTCATCTCGTTGAACACCTAAAAAGAGAAGGGCATTGGGTTTCTGTTTGTGACCTAAAGCGTCCTGAATTTTTTGAATCATCAGCAGATAGATTTGTTGTTGGCGATTTGAGGAGTCAGGATGTTTGTGATGATGTCTTTGATCGTCGTTTTGATGAAGTATATCAACTAGCCGCAGATATGGGTGGAGCAGGATATATTTTTTCGGGCGAAAATGATGCCGATGTAATGCATAATTCTGCACTTATCAATCTCAATGTTGTTGAGAGATGTCAAAAGTCAAATGTTGGTAGAGTGTTTTATTCATCATCTGCTTGCATCTATCCAGAATACAATCAACTAGAACCGGATACGCCAGATTGTTCTGAAGGTAGTGCATATCCTGCTGCACCAGACAGCGAATATGGTTGGGAAAAGTTATTTTCTGAAAGGTTGTATTTTTCTTACCACAGAAACTACGGACTGGATGTGAAGGTTGTTCGTTATCACAACATTTTTGGACCGCAAGGAACTTGGGATGGAGGGAAAGAAAAAGCCCCCGCTGCTCTTTGTAGAAAGATTGCAGAAACAGAAGATGGGGGATATATTGATGTTTGGGGGGACGGTTCTCAAACAAGATCTTTCTTGTTTATTGATGAGTGTTTGGAAGGTTCTTTGAAAATGATGGCATCGGATAAGCACGGACCCTATAATGTTGGTTCAGATGAAATGATTAGTATAAACAATTTTGCAAAAATGATTATAGATATTTCGGGAAAAGATATCAAAATCAACAACATACCCGGACCTTTAGGAGTCAGAGGAAGAAATTCTGAGAACACTCTTATTGAAAAGGAGTTGGGTTGGTCCCCATCTCGTCCTTTACGAGAAGGTATTGAAAAGACATATCACTGGATAAATGAGCAAGTGAAGCAAAAAATTGAAGTGTAAAGGTTGGTGTATATTATGAATGAAGTGTTGACGAAAAAATATTTATGGGTCGAAAAGTATAGACCACAGACAATTCAAGAATGTATCCTTCCAAAGGATATCAAAAAAACATTCAAAGATATGGTAGCATCAGGCGATGCACAGAATATCCTTTTGTCTGGTAAGGCTGGTTGTGGTAAAACTACAATTGCGAAAGCAATATGTGAAGAACTTGGTTTAGATTGGATTTTGATCAACTGTTCTGAATCAGGAACAATTGATACATTACGAACAACCATCAAAGATTTTGCGAGTACTATTTCTTTGTCTGGTTCTGGTAAGGTAGTAATTCTTGACGAATTTGACTACAGCAACGCACAAAGTATTCAACCGGCTCTTAGAGGAGCAATTGAAGAGTTTGCTGATAATTGTCAGTTTATTATCACATGTAACTATAAGAATAGAATTATCAAACCGATTCATTCTCGTTGTACAAATATAGAATTTAGTATTCCCAACAACGAGAAACCTCAATTGGCATCAGAGTTTCTCTCTAGAATAAAATACATTTTAGATGAAGAAAATATTCCATACGATGAGAAGGTATTGGTGGAATTGATTACAAAACATTTCCCAGATTTTAGAAGAACAATAAATGAGTTACAAAGGTATTCTGTTTCAGGAAGTATTGATGTTGGAATACTGACTCAACTTGGCGAAATAGAAATCAAAGATTTGATGAAGTCTATGAAAGATAAAGACTTTGCAAATGTTCGAAAATGGGTTGTTCGGAATTTAGATAATGACCAGACCCACATTTTTCGAAAATTGTATGATCACATACACGAATATATAACTCCGCAGACTGTTCCTGCTGTTATTCTTATCTTAGGAGAATATCAATACAAGTCTGCGTTTGTTGCAGATTTGGAAATAAATGCGACTGCATGTTTGATTGAAATTATGTTGGAGGCTGAATTCAAATGAATAATATTGAAGCACAAGGCGATTATATTATCGTCGAGAAAGTAGATTATGACTCGGAAAAAACTACAGAGTCGGGAATTATTTACAAAGAAAGCCAAGTTCTTTCTAGTAGTTTTGTTGAAGCAAAAATAATATCAATGGGAACCGGACTCCCCATTTCGAATGGCGATATTCCAGAAATTGGTTTTGAAGAAGGTGATATAGTTTTCTATGATGCTAGAAGTAGAATAGGAACACATGAAAAATTTGATGTGATCAGACGAGAACATGTTGTTGCGGTGATTAGAAATGAAACTGAGTGACTTTCTTACCGCAATAAATCATAGCAAAGAACCGCTTTTCAATACAGAAGATGAACAAATTGAAAAGGAATATACCCCCTTTGTTATCAATCGTTGCTTGTCTTATTTCCCAGACACAATATTTCAAGTGAACGAAATCAACAGAATGCCTCATTTGGATAGTGGATTACAATTTGACTATCTTCGTCATTCTGTTCGAAAGAGAAAAAGATACAGCAAGTGGCTCAAAAATGAAAAGATTCAGGAGTTGGATTTGGTAAAAGAGTTCTTTGATTATTCAAATCAGAAAGCAAAAGAAGCCTTGTCTATACTTTCGAAAAAAGATATTGAAGAAATTCGGGAGTTACTAACCGATAACCAAAAGTGAAAAACAGCAATATGATACATACTTAGAGCCTTCTAAGACGAGGCGGGTATAAATAAGAAAGTGGCTATATTATGGAAGAACTTGACGATATTTTTCAAGGACTTGGGATTGAAATAGAATTGAAAAAAGAAGATGATTTCCTGAAAGTAAAAGAAACTCTTACTCGTATTGGTATATCATCAAGAAACGAAAACAAATTATATCAATCTTGTCACATTCTCCATAAAAGAGGACGATATGCTATTATGCACTTCAAAGAATTGTTTGAGATGGATGGTTTAGAATCAGACATTTCTGAAGGTGATGTAGGAAGAAGAAACACTATAGTAAGATTGCTCAAGGAATGGGGATTGGTGGAAATTCTTGAGGATGAGGATTATCATGAACCACAGGCAAGTGTGGCTCAAATCAAAATACTACCTTACAAAGAAAAAGAAAATTGGGAACTTATACCAAAATATCATATAGGTAATCGCCATTAGATAGTGAGTTTTTATTATGAGCAAGTTACTGATCAAATTTCCTACAAGAAACAGACCAGACAAATTCAAACACATTTTAGACAAAACGATAAATCATTTATCGGGTAATCATAATGTTCGATTCGTTATCACTATGGATACTGATGATGAGACAATGAATAATGAAGATATAAAGCAATATCTAGAAGACAAAAAGTCTTCTGGTATAAACTTGATATATCATTATGGCAATTCTAAAACCAAAGTAGAAGCCTGCAATGCAAACTTAGAAGAGGAAAAGGCTGATATCATTCTTCTTTTATCTGATGATATGATTCCGTGTTTCGAAGGATTCGATGAACTTGTTGTTGAAGGAATGAAAGAGAATTTTCCTGAGATGGACGGAGCAGTAAAATTCTATGATGGCTTACGACCACCAAACGATCTACTGATGACCCTTCCAGTAATAGGATGGAAGTTATATGAAGCAATGGGGTATCTATACAATCCCTCATATACATCTGTTTTCTGCGATAACGAAATGACTCTTGTTTGTATGATGCTAAACAAGATAGCCATATCGCCAGTTTGTTTGTTTAGGCATGAATGGACACCGCAGCCATTTGATGAATTACATGCAAGAAATGAAAACAAAGAAATGTATGAGAAAGATGGCGCAATATTTGATGAACGAAAATCAAGGAACTTTGAAGTTGAAACTATATCATTATAATGAATCTCCTTTCGTACTGTTTATTTGAACCAAGAGTAATGCACTCTCATCGTACTTGGGATCCAAAAAGAATGGATTCTCAAAGATATTGGTATAATATACCAAGTTTGATAATTGCCAATTCCATTCTGTACCCAAAGTATACAACCAAATTCTATATCAGTCATAGTGTTCAGTATCATCCACTATTTCCTGTTCTCAGAGATTCTGGGATTGAAATAGAAGTTGTTGATATGGGATTTGAAAGTACATCGGAACCTATGTTGTGGAGAATGTTACCGTGTTGGGATTCAAAAGTGGAATGTTTCTTTACACGGGATGTTGATTCTATTCCAAACAGAAATGAGTTTCTAGCCACAAAATTCTTTGAGAAGAATGATAGGTATCACATTCAAACAATCAGATCTCATGTAAACCATTATCACGAACAGGGGTGTGATATGTTAGGTGGTTTATCTGGCTTTAGACCAAAGATGATACCCAATTTTCCAAAAACATTCGAGGAATATTATCAAAACAGAAACAACATGCCTTGGGCACAAGATCAATATTTGATGGTACAAACATTTATACATTCACAAGAAAACACCTATCTTAGACAACATTTCTTAGATTGCCCTATAGACAATCAATCACAACAAGCAGTTTTTCCTTGTGAAAGAATACGAAGAGATCAATTAGAATCTGTTGTTATAAATGAACAACAAGAAGAAGTATTTTCTCTTGTAGAAGAAAAAGAGTTATCTGGTTGGGCAGGAGAACCTTCTGATGCACGGGGAGAATTTACTAAAAGAATGCTTGAGTTTGATAATGATGCTGCTAAACAAATAAAAAGAATATTTGATGATAATTCAACAATAGCAGAAATGTATGGGCAATGAAGATATATCGTAACAGTTTATGTCATAAGGGCGATACATTTAGGGAACTCTTGTCAATGTGGGAAGAGTCTGGTTATTGTACTACTGAAGAAAGTGATGATCGTTTTTGTTGGGCTAATGGAGTTGGTGATACTTTGTTATATGAATATGCAAGATTTGATTTCTTGCCAGAAAGGTGGAATTATGCACTTTTTTCGAATATGCAAAAGGATTGTAAAAATTGTTCTCCTTGGATATTTTGGGCTAGACATCCTAAACAGTTAGAAAAGGAGATTAGTAACGGTATAATTTCATATGACAACCGAAAATTTACTTCTATATTTTTAGGTAAAATTGAGAATAATATTCAACACCAAAATCGAACCAGACACGACTGGTCTTCTTGTATTGAAGAATTTAGTATGCCAGTTTTGATGGGGAATGTGAATCATTACCCCTATTCACAAAACGAATATCTACTTCGCGTAAAACATTCTCATTTTGGGTTAGTTCTTCCGGGTTATGGTCCAAAATGTAACAGAGAAATAGAATATTTGGGACTAGGAACAGTACCGATATACACAGATGGGTGTAGTCTCGACTTCTATAACAAGATGAGTGAAGGCGATCATTACCTGAAAGCCAGTTCTCCAGAAGATGTACGAGATATTGTGAACAATATAAGCGAAAATGAGTGGAAATATCTATCAGATAACGGTAGAGGGTGGTATGATGCCAACTGTTCAAGAAAAGGGTCTTTCAAGACCACACAGACAATCCTAGAAGGTCTGGCGGATGGGTGAAGTAACCGTAGTACTAACTGTCTGGAAAAGAAACAACTTGGAAAAGCAGTTGGAGGCTATCAAAAACCAAACAGCCAGTATTGACGAAATTTATGTGTATCAGAATGAATCTCATCTAGACATTTCATATCTTCAGAAGAAATATTCATTCAAACATATTCATTCTAAAGATAAGAATTTCAAATTTCATGGAAGGTTCACCCTTCCTCTACTATTCAATACCAAATATACAGCCATTTTTGATGATGATACTATTCCAGCAAGGAATTGGCTAAACCACTGTAAAGAATTGTGCGATGAAAGAAATTGTATTGTGGGAGCCAATTGCCGAAATAAGAATGGCTTTGGTAGTGGTCTTTGTGACGGTATAGTAAATTCTGAACCGATCAAATGTGATATTGTTGGGCATTGTTGGTTTTTCAAAACAGAATGGATACATTATATGTGGAGAGAATCTGCTCCTACTTTTGAGAATGGAGAAGACATTCATTTCTGTGCATCTTGCCAAATATACGGTGATATAGATTCATATCTTCCTACACAAGAAGAGAGCGTTCCTGAAAATTGGGGCGACACAAATCCGAATCTTGGTGGAGATGAGTTTGCAACTTGGAGAAAGATTGATCATAACGATATTCGTCATTCTTTATATAAATATTGGGAAAATAAAGGATGGAGAACTAACAAATGATATCCATCAGTCATGTTCCGCCAGATTGGGGATTTGGTAATAGGTTGCTGTTCTATAACAACCTCAGGCAGTTAGCAGAAAAGTCTGGAGAGGTATGGCATTCTGTTTTCTGGGATGGGTGTGATTATTTTACAGGAAATATGCTCAGTTCTAATATTGTTGTTGAGGATAAACATTTTTATATTCTTGATCCTTGCTTAGGTGAACATTTTTTTGATTGGAATGTTGTTTCAACACGATCTATATTTGAATTGAAAGAAAAACCAAAGGTTGAAGAGGGATCGGTTGCTATCCATTTTAGAGGAACTGACTTTTTTAGTTGGAATTTTGATGCTGTTCTGGATAAAAATTACTACATGGATGCCATTGATGCTATCGAAGACGCGAAAACCTATTATATTTTTACTGACGATACTACTTTACCAGCATATAATTCTGTGTTGTCACGCCTAGATGCGGACAAATCTAAGAATGTTATTGTTGGTGAAAATACACCAAATAGAAATAACTACATCAAAGATTTTTCACTAATGACTGAATGTGAATATATCATTTCGAGTCCATCTACATATTGTATATGTGCCGGGTTTATAGGCAAAACAAAGAAGATAATCCATTCCGAAAAATGGTTAGATAATAGAAGAAAAGTGAATGACAAATTTTGGGTTGGGTTGTATAATGGTGGTAATGATGATTACATGATTTGGAGAGCCATATGATATATTTGAAGACATACTTTTATGTTCCCCACGAAATAAAATTTTTGATAATGAATCTCATAGAGGCATATGACCATATTGATAAGTTCATCATCTGCGAATTTGATAGAACCCATACAGGACAACCTAGAGAATTTATATTCCAAGATCATATTCATGAATTTCCTGCTGAGTTACGAGATAAAATTTTGTATATGCCTTGTAAGATTGGTGATTATGCAGTAGAAGCATACGAAGACGAAGATGCAATACACAACATCAACGAACCCGTCATGAGGGGATTTTTCAGTAGGATGAAATCATTCGATGATAACGACATTATCATTTCTATTGATGCAGATGAAATCATATACAGAGAGTCGTATGATTATATTGTAAACGAAGTAAACCTAAATAATGTAGTCAGACTAAATCTGTATCAGTTCTTCTATAAAACAACATATCTTTGGGAAGGAAAGGATTTTGTTTCACCAATAGCAACGAAGTATAGTGTTTTTAGAAACCATTTTCCTTGCAATTGGAGGGATGTGGGAAAGGTTGTTTCTAAAAAGGTTGGATGCCATTTTTCTTGGTGTATGACTCCAGAAGAAATGGTATATAAACTGCACACATATAGTCATCCTAGATATCGTTTTTGTGCTGACAAGGAAATTTTGGAAAAGGCTATAGAGGAAAAGGAATATCCTTTTGACGAAAATGTAGATTTTTCTATAAGGGAGTTGGAAATAGATGATAAGGTGTTACCAGAATGTATAAGAACTCAGTCGCCATACTTGGCAAAGGTCCAAGTGTAAAACGATGTACCAAGGATTTCATAGACGGGTTTACGGTTGTTGTTGCTTGTGGAAGACCCGTATTCGAAGGATATGAATCTGTTGTTGGTAATAGGGCGCACTATGATTATGCAAATAGAACATCAACATCATACACACCAAAGCAAGTATCTAGACTGGGTATTAGAGAGATTGTGGATACAGGAAGCAACACAGAGATAAGAAAGAATTTCAAATATAAAGATTTAGACCCATCTACTGGCATATTAGCGTTTCATGATTTTGTAACAAGATCGGAATATACAACGATTGCACTTATTGGGTTTGATTTGTTTCAGACCAACAAGAAGATGTATTACTACAAGAACAATGAATTTGATAAAGCAGTTGATTGGCTATGGGAAGATGGTACATACGATGACGAAGGAAGGTTGACGATTGAAAGTGGACACAACACAAAACTAACACACGATTATTTGGTAGACATGTTTTCTTTATATCCTGAGAAAAAATTCTACATGTTTACATCATATCCTTTTGAAAAGAGAAACAATCTTGTTTTGAAATAATGAATATATGGGCTAACACTAAAACTTTAGACGATTACATTACTACTTCTAATGATAAAGAAAAGGCTGAAATTCTTTTGCTTGGAAGCAAGACTGTTTGCTTAGAAGAATTTCCGAACGCAAAAGGAATTTTCAGGGTAGGAATTGGTAGGGATAATGTGCCATTTGATGAAGCCAAAGATAGAAATATATTGATTCGATTTCCGTCTGAAGAAACAATAGATGTGATATATGAAGAGACTGCTAATTTTACTTGTTATCTTATTTTCAAGATGTTCTATGCTTCGGTTGGATATGTTGATGGTTGGGTAAAAAATTCTAGGAATCTTTTTTCAGATAATAGACTTTTGATTATTGGGGGAGGAAACATCGGACAACGGGTGGCAAAAAAGATGGACGATTTTCTCGAAGTCGATGTGTTTGATATTGATAGTAATAACATCGAAGATTTGCGAGGTATGATAGAAGAATCTGATTGCATTTCTCTTCATATACCATATAATTCGGACAATAAGAATTTCTTTGATGAAGAAAAGATAGGATGGATGAAGGATAAAGCCATTCTCATAAATACTTCTAGAGGTTCAATAGTTTCAGAAGATGCCTTGTATGATAGTATAAAGAATGGTAAAGTTTTAGCAGCGTTTGATGTGTTTTGGAAAGAGCCATATGAAGGAAAATTGAAAGAGTTTTATCCTGACGGCTTCTTTATGACTCCTCATATTGCAAGTACTAACAAGAAGTTTTTAGAGAATGCAGCGAAAGATTTGATGGTGTTTGTGGAAGGTTTTGATGATTAGAACTGCTATTATTGGTTATGGAAAGATGGGAAAAATTAGAGAGAATGCTATTCTGTCGAATGGTGGTTCTGTTGTTAGTGTTATTGATCCTGCCCTGAGGGATGATTGTTATAAAGAAGTTTTTCAACATGTTGATGCCGTTTTTATATGTACCCCTAATTATTTGAACAAGAAGTATACTATTGAGGCATTAGAAAACGGGAAACATGTTTTTTGCGAAAAGCCACCAGCCTTCAATTCTAAAGAAATATTAGAGATTCAAGAAGCGGAAAGAAATTCTGGTTGTAAATTGATGTATGGTTTCAATCACAGGCATCATGAAAGCGTGAAGCATATAAAGAAAATAGTCTCTTCAAAGAAATATGGTGATGTTCTTTGGATGAGAGGTCGATATGGTAAAAGTTCTGATGAAAGTTTTTTTGAAGATTGGCGATCAAAAAAAGAGTTATCTGGTGGTGGCATTCTTATAGATCAAGGTATTCATATGTTGGATTTGTTTCTCCATATAGCAAATGATTTTGATGAGATACACTCTATTATATCAAACAATTATTGGAAATTGGATGGTATAGAAGATAATGCATTTGTAATTATGAGGAATAACGAAACCGGAGTCGCTGCATCACTTCATTCAACAATGACACAATGGAGGCATTTGTTTGCCTTAGAAATATTTTTAGAGCGAGGATATTTGGTATTGAATGGTTTGAAAACTCCTTCTGGGTCTTATGGAAATGAAGTTTTGACTATGGCAAAAAATAGAACAGAAAGTCCTGTTGCAACTTGGGATTCAGAAGAACATATCGAATATTACACCGATAAATCGTGGGAAGAAGAAGTGGGACATTTTTTTGATTCAATTCAAAACAACACACCAATCACAACAGGAACATCAGATGATGCTCTGAAATTGATGAATATGATGGATAGGATATATGATGAAAACTTGGTTGAACAAAAGATTTGAAATTTATCAAAATCTGATAATGAATGATGATTTGAATTCTTTGATTATTCAGATGCGAAATATGGTTATAGAAACTAGAGAAAGAGGCGGCAAAATGATATTTGCTGGTAATGGTGCTAGTAATACAATTGCAACACATGCTTCTCTTGACTTTATGAACCAGTTAGGAATTCCTTGTTTGCCGCTAAACGATTCTAGCGTTATAACAGCATTTTCAAACGACTTTGGTTATGATTCTTGTGTTGAGAGGTTTACTAAATTACATGCTAATGAAAATGATATGCTGGTGTTGATAAGTTCTTCTGGAATGTCAGAGAATATTGTACGGGCAGCCAAATATGCTAATGGTGTTGGTTGTGGTATTGTAACATTTACAGGATTTTCTTCTAACAATTATCTGAAAACTTTAGGTGATGTAAATTTTTGGGTTGACAGCAACGAATACAACATAGTAGAAAACATTCATATGATGTGGTTGATTAGTGTGTGTGATTTGATTGCGTTCGAAGAAAAAGAAATAATAGGAACACACGGAAGAAACTTATGAAAGAAATAACCGGATTGATAATGACGAGGAAAGGTTCAGAGAGGGTTCAGAACAAAAATATCCGACTATTCGGAGAACCCAAGATGAATCTTCTTCGAAACAAAATACGGCAACTTCAGAGTGTAAAAAACTTGAAGAGGATAGTATTGAATACTGATTGTGCAATTTGTATAGAAATAGCACAGGATGAGGGTATTGATTGGGTAAAAAGAAACCCAGAATATGCCCAATCATATACCAAACCAAGTGATTTATATGAACATGTTGCTGATTGTATTGAAACAGATTATGTGTTATCTGCTAGTGTTTGTTATCCTTTTATAAAAGAATACACATATAACAGAATGGTGGATTTGTATATAGAAGAAAATATGGATACCTTTGTTGCTGTTCATCCGGTAGGTCATCATGTGTTGATAAACAAAGATGGTTCATTTAGACCATTCAACTATGAACCCGGTGAACAACCAAATAGTCAAGATTTGATTGATTTTATGTCTGTATGTTGGGGGTGTATTATTACTAAAAAAGAAATGATGCTTCGTGGGGATTTGGTTGGAGAAACGCCAGATGTGTATGAGATAAGTCAAGAAGAGGCAATTGATATTGATACTCCTCTAGATTTTTCTGTTGCTGATTTTATCTACAAGAAGAAGAGAGGCAAACAAAAAAGATGTTGTGGAAGAGGGGGATGTAAAACGAGGCAATGAATTTTTCTTTTGGTATAACTACTGCTCCTACTTCTCAGTCTTGCTTTGCTTGGCAAGATAGAATGCGGTGTATAGTTGAGTCTGTAAGAAAACAAAACATACCAGAGTATGAGATTATAATCGTTGGAGGTCCAGAAGTAACTGAAGGAAGACATATGTATTCTCTTCATAACCGAAAAGACATTGTTCATATTCCTTTTGACGAAGAAACAGGAATAGAAGGTAAGGGTAAACAGTGGTGTGATGAGAATATGTTGAAACAGGGTGGGTGGATTACTAGAAAGAAAAATCTCATTACAAAAAAGGCACAGTACGAAAATATAGTATATCTTCACGACTATCATGCATTTATGCCTGGTTGGTATGAAGGGTATTTGCGGTTTGGAAATGACTGGGACATTTGTATGAATATCATACAAGATATTTGGGGACACAGATTTCGTGATTGGATTTCATGGGATCACCCTCACTACCCCAAAAGGGGATTGATGGATATACAAGATAAGAATGCTTCTAAACATTCGTATATTTCTGGATCATATTGGGTAGCAAAGAAAAAGTTTATGGAAGAAAACCCACTCAATGAAGATTTGGTCTATGGAGATGCTGAAGATTTAGAATGGTCACTTCGTATCAGGAACAAGGCAAAATATGTAATGAATCCTGTTTCTGTTGTGCGACACCTAAGACCAAAATATACAGGAGATGAGCCAAGGATATGAGCAACGCTAAATTGAAAGAGAAATATGACGAGGTGTTCAGATCAGGTTCAGAAAACTTCTTTACTTGTAATGTTTTTCATGAAGCATGGAGCATAATTGGCATGAATAATTGGGAAGGATCAAAGGTTCTTGATGTTGGTTGTGGAGAAGGAATTCTTCCTGCAATGATTGCTCATGCTGGAGCGTCTGAAGTTATTGGTGTTGATTATAGTGAAGAGGCGATCAAAAATGCTAACAATAAATTTTCAATACCAAACCTAAAGTTCTTTGCTAAAGACTATAAAGATATTGACGGAGTTTTCGATGTAATCACAATGCAGGGGGTTTTAGAACATCTTGATAATCCTTGGGAAGAATTAGAAAATATGATTGAAAATCATCTTGATGAAAATGGTTGTATTGTTACTAGTTCTCCTTCATTTCTAAATCCTAGAGGTTATGTGTGGATGACTCTTCAGAAATTATTTGATGTCCCAATGTCCTTGACGGATTTGCATTTTATTTGTCCGTTTGATATGGAAACTTTTTGCAGCATAAGAGGATATGAACTTGAGTATGAATCAATTCATCAAGATTGGGGTTCTGGTACAACTATGATTCGTGATTTTGATAAGAGATTGAGAAATGCATTACGAGATGCGGATATGGATAGTAGTAAGGTTGATGATCTTTTGGAATGGTTGGAGCAAGCGATCACTTATTTTGATACTAATGATGGAAGTGGTGCGATTGTGTTGTATAAGATTTACCGATAATGGATACACTAAAAAGAGACAAACCAATTCTAAATTTTCGTGAGAAAGCAAGAGAACAAAGGGGAACTCTTGCCGGTCAATATCCTCATGTTGTAGAGGATAAAATCTATTATCAAATGGAAACACCAAAAGAGATTCACTATGCTGTTGAAAGTGGTGAAGGGTATCGTAAACCACTTTATAACAACATCATAAAGAAATCATTATCAGCACACAACTTTAGTGTGTTTATTGACACAAATCCAGAGACACCAGAAGAAGAAAGATACAAAGCGGTAGGTGGGTATCATGTTGGTAGAGCGTCTGTAGAAACACCACACGAATTGGGGTTACATCAAGCAACTTTGTATGGGGAGTTGAATGATTGCCAATTTAGTAAAGGATTAGATGTTGTTCCGTTTCCTGATCCTGTTTGGCCTCAATATACTAAACTCCTTTTCGAAGATGGTTTTCATCATCCAAGACACGCAAATGGTTTGTATGTTTTCAAATCAGCAGATGGTATCAATTGGGAAACCTATTACGATAAACCAATACTCAGCACATTTACGGAGTGTGTAGAATCTAATAAGAAACTTCCACCAAATTTTGAGTCTCACCAAAATAGACATGAGTTTATGTCCACTAAAGATGTTTTGTCTTTTGATACTCTCCCTAGTATTTTTTATGATCATAACATCAAAGAGTATGTAATATATCTAAGAGCAAATTTGAGTTTAGGAGTTCGTCATGTAATGTATACACATTCAAAAGATTTGATAAATTGGTCTTCTCCAATTTTGATCAAAACAGATCCTCTTTTTGATATGAGTCATGGAAATTTTTATTATATGTGTGCATTTCCTTATCCAAACAGTAGCAAGTATATTGCATTCCCCCCACACTTCAAAAATGAAGTAATTTCAAACTCAACATCTATGTCTAAACTTTTTGACGAAACAGAAGGGAATTGGTCATGGGGAGATACAGATGGCTTCTTAGGAGCGATGAACAGCGGGCATCACCGAAAATATTGGGATGCAAAAACTCTTGTTATGGTTTCGGATAATGGAATTGATTGGAAGGTTGTAGATGAAATTCTTCCCTCTGACACCACAGGACATATGACCTTTCCTCATGTTGTT
>Ga0209349_1000430_pt1 | contig 22322 bp, 24 predicted proteins | sample ETNvirnome_2_130_FD_184067 | JGI IMG/M metagenome (GOLD analysis project Ga0209349, IMG submission 184067) | Marine viral communities from the Pacific Ocean - ETNP_2_130 (SPAdes) (version 2) | ecosystem: Environmental > Aquatic > Marine > Oceanic | place: Pacific Ocean | collected 2013-06-22
AGCGCTTACCGGTTTTGTTGTTCTTTATAGTTAGATAGTCTTCTTCCTCAACAACAGTCCAATCTCCGCGTTCATTAGCCAAGTGTAAGTCGCCAGTATAAACATTTGCCCATCGCATTGCGGATGAACCTAGGTCGTGTGAATTATCTGCTCCGGGCAAAATGCTTCCCGTAACGTGAAGGGCACCATTAACTGCTAATTGAGCCGTGGGTGTTGCCGTGCCGATGCCGACACTATCCGCACTCCCGTCTATCCTCATTACTTCTGCCCCAGAAGTTCCTCCGCATATGATAGTATCGCTGGTGGCATCAGTTCGACCTATATACACGGCATCCGTAGCCGCTGTGCCGAGTTCAAGTGTGCTCGCGGGCTGGAGTTTTAGATCAGCAGTACTTTGATTGGTAGTTACCGTCAATGTTCCGTCCGAACTCACAGTAAAAGCAGTATGATTGGTCGAGTCATAACCAAGCCTCATTACTTCTCCAGTATCTATTACGTGAAATTTTGCGGCGGGGTTGCCGGCTGTACCGATGCCGACATCTCCACTTTCTAGTATATCGAATGATGAACTCACTGACCACCATGGCTTCCCGTTGGTGCCATCAAACCCTATCTGATATCTTGCGCCGACGTATGGAACACCAGCAAACCACTCCTCGTTGCCGTCGTCGCAGGTGAGGTGTATGCCCCGGGCGCGGTAGTCAATATTAGAGTTAAGTTCAATAAGGGTGGAGGCCGCCTGCGTCGCCGGGAGCATATTGCCCTTAATCAGCAACTGGGCGCCGTCCGAGCCATCGTCGCCCGATTCGATCTGAACGAGAGGATTGGCTTGGGTGTAGCTAGACGAAATATGCAACATAGCTGATGGGGTGCTGTCCTGTTTGTTTCCAAGACCGATCTTGCCGCCTAGAAGAAGATCTCCGGATCCTGAAATATCACCTATAACGGATAGTGCTTCGGACGGCGAATCGGTGCCGATGCCGACACGGCCGGAACCGGTTACAAAAAGAACATTTCCGTTCGTCGCGCCGTCGACCTGCAGAAGCGCTTCATCTCCAGAAGACGAAACATGGAGGAGGGACTGGGCGCTAGTTGTTCCAATACCAAATTGTCCGCTGCTGTCTAGGATCGCTTTGTTACTATTATTAATTCGGAAATACATGTCCTGACCGCTATGCGCATTCACGATAGTCATGCCAGCAGCATTCTGGTACAACGCATAAGCCGAGCCCTGCAGATCTCTGTGGCCGAACGTTGCTGCGTCTGAATTGAAGCCGTTATGGCCAACAAAGGCGCGCCCAATTTCAGCAGTCACATCGGTATCCGGATAAACCTCAAACTCATGTGTAGGGCTTGCGGTGCCGATGCCGACCCTACCAGAGCCTGTTACAAAGAGAACCGTTCCGTTCGTTGCGCCGTCGACCGACAGAAGCGCTTCATCTCCAGAAGACGAAACGTGGAGAAGAGAGTCCGGCGATGATGTCCCGATGCCGACGCGGTTCGAACCCGTCACTGCCAATACAGGATTCTGTTCCGAATCATGACATATGAATATCATACTATCATCAGAAGAGGAAAGATGTAGGAGAGACGTTGGGGCCCATGTGGATCCTGCGTTGGGCCCAATACTAAAGAAACCATTGCTATCAATAGCCGCCTTTATTGCGGCACCAATCCTGAAATACATATCTTGACCAGCAACAGAGTTTAAACTTAGATCTCCGGCCGAACTGATCAAAACATTGTACTTAAGGTGCTTGCCGCTCCCATGGTGGTCTTGATAACTATGCCCTATAAACCCGTAGTCCGTCGAGGTGGGCCACGCACCTAATTCAAGGCGTCCCATTCTTACGGTAGATGCAGATACAGGAATATCTAAAGCAAAACTAGAACTTGGCGCGCCCGTCCCGATGCCAACCGTCGAGCTCGAAACTACGAAGTTGGTGGTTCCCCCGGCGACGACCCCTAAAGCATCTTCGCTCCAATCTAAATAAGTGTTTCCCTGAGCATCATCTTCATTATAAATGTCACCATGCTGAACACTACCGGTTGTGTATTTATATGCCATTCTTTTATAAATAGAAACTCAAAAACAAAAAGGGTGAGTATCCCAAGATACTCACCCCCAAATTTGTATAGTTGTCTCTAACCCAAAGAAAGCTTCGGCTTAGAAGATCATCCAGTTACTACTATCCGAATACAAGTTGACAGAAGCATAAGGCGACTCAAGCGCAATATGCAGCCCACCATCAATTAACTGAGAGCCAGCTCCAGTAATCTGAACCGGGAAGGTAGCACTTGCACTTCCATCACTATTCTTAACAACATAAACACGAGTACCGACTTCATTAGCCGTTGCATCTGGTAATGTAATGATAGATCCAGACGCACAAAGATAAATAGTACCAGCATCAGCAGCCACAATAGTATGGTCGCTGGCCTGATCCTGACTCGAAGTTACTGAGACTTTCGACCACATAAATCCCTTCGAAATAGAAAGAATATCACCAACTGTTAATTGTCCACCCGCTGTAATGTTTGTGGAAGCTGAAAGGGCCCCAGAAACTTCAACAAGACTAGTATTCAAACAGAGGAGATCACTATCACTATCCGTACCAATCGTTTCACTGTCCCCGATGGTAAACTCTTGCATCCTAACTGCACCGGCTGCACTTACAGTAAATAATTGAGCAACGTTAATGCCACCAGCTGGCGAGAAAAGTCCCGAACTGGATGATACGGCGCCCAATACTGCGTCACCGTCGTCGGCGATGCTAAAGGCTTCAGCTAACGTAATACTATTAACCGTAAGATCACCCGAACCAGAGATGTCACCATCGGACGGATTAATACTTACTGTCGAATGAATGCGTAATGTCTCGCCAGCGGCGCCGCCGGCCGTGTCAGCAAAAACCGGATAGTATGTTGCGTCGGTCGACGTACCCGTAGTTGCAACAGTAGAAGTACTAACACCCGTTAGTCTGGATGCGTCCCCTTCAAAGAATGCGCCTGAAACAACAGTACTGGCGCTAAGAATGTTTACATAACCAACTGCAAATCCTGTAGAAATATCTCCAAGCTGGCTATTAGAGCTAGCCGATAGACTAAATCCTGTATCAAGTATTAGAGAGCCAGATAATAGCGCTGTACCTCTTTGATATTTATATGTCATATTTAAATCCTCCTATATTATATGACAAAACGCGCGAAAAACCACAAAAGCAAACTGTGATCACAACCTGGAGGAATGAGAAAAAATAAAACTTATATCCACAATCGTTTTCTGTACCAATTAGTCTAAACTTATAGAAAGAAGCAAAGTAATTCTGTTTTTAATAAATATACCAATTGGCCCCGTTAGAATAGAGCTGTATAGCACCATAAGGAGATTCTATTGCAACATTCCCTTCGCCATCAATCGTTTGAGAGGCAGATGCACTCAAAGCAACCGGGTTTGCGGCCGAAGCAGCGCCGCTTTCGTCCTTAATCACAACAACTTGGCCATCAGTGAAAGATGTGGCATCAAATATTATTGAAACTGGCACAGAAGCAACTCCCAATATATAATCTGTTATAGAAGCAGTATAGTTTGAAGAAACGGTTACTCTTTTGTGGATAAGGCCGCCTGATAAGTATGAATCACCAGTTACCAAAGTAGCGGAAGCAGATAAAGTAGTTAGTTCTGCCAATGAACCCGTGTACGATCCTGTTAGGGTTGTCCCATTGAACGTAAGACTCGAATCCCCCTCTAATGTGTTGGCATCTGTCCAGATGCCAACTTGATTATTTGATGGTGTGCCAGAAGCATCAACCAAAGTCGACCCCCAAACACGAGAATCAATTTCATCAGTTACTATAGAGGAGCCGTTATAGACAAGCACCGTATTGTCGGTGCCGGCGGCCACATTAGAAAGAACAATTGTTTGACCCGTAATTGTTACAGTATCCCCGCTAGCATCTCCAAGAGTCGCATCTCCAGATACCGAAAGCGCTGACGCACTCACAGTTGTTAGTTCAGCTAAAGATCCAGTATATGAGCCTGTTAAGGTTGTTCCGTTGAATGTAAGGTTTGATGAGCCAGCAAATGATCCAGCATTATTGTACTGAACTTGGGTGGACGCACCTCCGGGTGCTGCGGCGGCGGACGTTAAAACCAAATTATAGGACGCGTCCAATCCCAAATAGCTTCCTGTTCCCGCTAAAGTTCCCGAAGTGGGTAGCAAATTCATTAAAGAAGCTGACAGGGTGGTTACTTCTGCCAACGAACCCGTATAAGAACCCGTTAAGGTAGTTCCATTAAATGTAAGATTCGATGAACCCGCGAAAGCACCCGTGGCGTTGTATTGAATCTGAGTTGTAGCGCCGGCGGGTTCGGTAGTTAATCCGCTTAGGTTTGAACCATCACCATAAAAAGCGGAAGCCGAAACATTAACAGACGCGCTCAAATCAGTTAGCGATAAAGTGCTGCTAGCTGTTAAAAATAATAAGTTTGCACTTCCGCTAAAGGTGCCGCCCCCTGTTTGAAATTGTACAGATCCTGTATCACCTACCGCATTCTGGCCAGTTGCTGCAATCGAAAGCGTACTTCGGCGCCCGCCATCAGTTAGCGTAATACCATCACCGGCGGCCAAATAGCGCGCGTTAGTTAACCTATCGTCAAGCGCAACTGTTATAAATTCTGCATCAACAGGAGGATACGGCGCAGAGCGAGGCTCAGCTACTGGGCCAGCGGAAGTAGATGAAGTTACCGGCGGCGTACGATCGATGCTTGGCATCACCCGGAAAGTACCGGCACGGGCCGTGATACATTCGGCGCTTATCTGAAACTTGTGCTCTACTTGTCCAAAGTAATACCTAGTATCATTATAGGTCCTTACAATCTCATAAAATTGATCGCCGTACTGGACAAAGTCTCCGACTCGAACAAAAAGATTTTGATCGGCTGTTAACCGCTTACGGTGAAAGTTAACTGTTAATTTGCTTTTATATTCATATCCATAACGGTCATGAGTTTGTTCATTCTCTACCTCAACAAACGCATATACACGAACAGGAGGAAGAGATACTTTCTCAATCGCTTCACCATAAATATCATTAAAATTAGACGCCTCAATGCTTATCGGATAATAAGCAATACTCTGGCCTACAACCCTTTCGGCCAGTTCGTCATTTACTTGTTTTACTAGGTCGCGTTCTTTTTTGCCAAAGAACATAGGCGACGGCGGGGCTGCCGGTTGCGCCCACTTATTTTTAGGATCGGCCATCTAGCGGCCCTCCCAATAAAAAGCCTTATATTTATTTAGTGCGCGACTCGCTGCCGATAATACATCGTATACCATTTCCCGCCATAGCCCCAAACACGGCTCCGTCTATCCGACTCCAGCCGAACCGGACCAGTTCGAGCCGCCTGACGAGACAGAGATATTGTTAATAGAATCAGTTGGTATGAACGTACAACCAGCCATCACAGATGTCCCCCCGCTAACACCACCAGTCAAATGCAATTCTGTTACTTTAAGCTCCAGAGGGCCCAACTCCGTATCCGCCTTAACAAGCAAATAATTAGTACCTGTAAGGCCGAAAGCAGAAAAACCAACTCTTAAATCAACAGAACCGCTGTTGTTAACTTGTACCCATCGAGTCACCGTCGGAAAATGAATTGCTACAGAGCCGTCTCCGTGCGTACCTCCCGAACCAACTTGGGCATCTATGTTGCCACTAGCAAAAGGTTTTCCAGATACCTGGTATGATCCAACATTGCCCAATCCTACTTTATATTGAAATGTAGCCATAGTTTTGTCTCCGTCTAATAAATAGCATGCTATTAACTGTTTTATCTAAACAATTTAGCATCCTTCTTCCTTTCCAGCTTTCGTTGTTCGCGAATTGCCTTCTGATGTTTTAATTTGCGGCGAAGGGCCGGCTTGATGTAGTAATCGGTTTTCTCTCTATAAGTTTCGACAACGCGTTCCTTTTTACATTTCCTAACAAACCTTCTTATCAATCTCTCGCTTGTTTCACCGCGGCGCAGTTCAACCATAACATTCGTTGCCATTCTGCGCCTACTTCCCTTCTTTTACGTCGCTCATATGAGCATTCCAATTTCCGCCAACAGCCCCGAACAAATTGGATATATCCACCCCTGCATCTTCAGGGGTTTGTCCAGATAGGGGGTGAGACTGTTGGCTAGGGCTAGCTTGGGTCGCAGCTGGGGTGGTGCCCTCAAAAAGATTCATACCATTATAGGCGTCTCCGCCAATGGCTTCCATTAATTTTGTTTTATGTTTTTTTAATTTATCACTCTGTTGGGCGCTAAAAGCATTTCGCTTCATTCTTTCAAGAGTGGGGTCAGCCTTCGTCTCGGCGGTTTGCAATGAGGGCGCTGTTTGGGTTGTGCGCATCCCGCGGGCAACTTCAGATATAAGACCCGAAAGTACTCCATCCTCAAATATTACTTCTTTTATACACTCTTTTATAAGAGGCTTTAAAATTTTCTTTAATTCTGTCTTTTTCATTTAAAATGTTTTATTCTGTTAATTCACCGGATTCCAACTCGCGGATAATATTGTCAAAATCTGAAGTAATCATATCGATCTGCTCATCGAGATCTATTCGCATAGTCTTAAGAGCTTGTTTTAACTCTTGAAAAACTGGTGATCTTAATAAACCGAGATCCTTCGCGTCTTGGTGTAATTCTTTGTTGAGACTGAGAGATCTTTTGGCGTGGGCGCGCCAGATCTTTGCGTACTTATTTTTATAAAGATCCAAAATTTTAGATTTTTTCCCTAGACTATAGGATGCACCAGGAGCAGTAGCAGAAGGAGGGGCTTCCCCGGTTGCCGCATATCTTGCTGCAGCTGCGCCGCGTTGAGCAACTCCTTTTGCGGCAGATCCGGCGCCGGCTACGCGAGCGCGCTGGCGGTCGAACCATCCTTCTTCAATAACAGCATTTATTTCTTCTTTGATAATCTGTTCCAATTCTTGTTTTAAAATTTCCATTTTTTAATCTCCTATAATCTCATTCATCAAGTTTATAAGCTTATTGTTCTTTTGAGCCTGTTCATTCATTAACTTATTCTCAGAAAGACTCATGAAGGCGCCCGGCGTAGAGGGTTCCGAAACAATATCAAAACAGATAAGCTGGAAATCATCTTCTACGATTGTCTTTCCCTGCTGTTCAGTAACGGAGCCCATACCTCTAGATGAAATACCAATCTTTACGCCGGCATCCACAAGAGCCCGTAGGATTTGGCCAGCAGGAGTGTTAAGTACCTGGCACTTCCCCATAACAGCGGGCCCGTCCATCCAAATGTCGATAACCATGTGAGAAACATTCGCCAGATTAACTATGGAAGATTCGGGATGGTCTAGCTCTCCAAGCGCGCGGCGCTCGTCAACAACTTGAGCATACTTCTTAACTTCTCGTTGCATAATCGCTTCAGAATAAACGCGGCCGTTACCATTTTCACAACCGCCCTCTTGGAGCTTGCCCATAATGAACATGGCGCCTTCTCGCACCATCTTCTTCTCGGCTTCCGTCAGTAAATCCTGACAGACGCCACCTTCGCAAAGTTCATAGTATTCTCGGAGAAGTTGGGGCATCGTGTTATTTACTCTTTAAAGTTCTCTTAATCTCTTCTCGGACTATTCGCTTGAGTTGGCCGCGAGTGAGGGATTCGTTCTGTCCCTGTTCTTTTCGGTACTGCTGGAATTCCTTTGGGTGCAACTTGACCCATTTCTCGCTGTCCGCATTGGCTTGGTCGAAGATGGGCTGGCGGCCAGGTTCGCCTAGGGGCGGCCCAGAATCGATAGCCGCTTGGATGGAATCCTGCACGTGATCATACGTTGGGAGCTTCATGCGGCCATGGGGATCGTCAGGCGTACCGTGTTTCTTCGCCCACGCGCCTCCGGGCTTGAACAACTCCTTCCGCGCTCTTGATGATCCCGGGATTTCAGGGCCAGGAGCCGCGGCAGCCTTTGCGGCGGGAGCACCCTTCCCCTGGTCCCGGGCATCGTCGGAGATCCCGGAGTCGCCCCCGAGTCCCTCGGGGCCCGGACCCTGGCGCTGCACTGCATGGGGCCCGGTCAGACCAGGGCTTCCGCGGCGGCGTTGCTCTTTGCCCCATTCGTCCGCGTCTGCGCCGCCGGTGACACTGCGGTGATACTTTGCGTAATCCGCTCCGGTAGGACCGTAGCGGCCCTCTTCAAGCTCTTCCTCTCCGCGATTCACTGTCTCGTCCAAGAAGTATCTCGGATCAATTCTTTTTACATTTTTTCTGCGTGCCATAATTAATTCCTCTTATTATTTAACGTGGGTGCTTTCGCACCCACCTAAAGTATGCTACCGGAGCAGCACCTACGAACCGGTTGGATCATCCATTTTTTCATGATTGCTCACCTCCTTTATGGACCACTCGGATCCCGTAATCCTCTACCAACATACTCAGAAAGTATGATGTTCCCGCACTAATACATCCGCAAATAAACGCATTTACTAAAGTATAGTCAAAATTAAATAGTTCTGTATAGGGACTTATGCCCCATAGAAACACACCAACCCAAAATCCCATACACAAATGACAGTGGAATAATCGGCCGAAGCCCCACATCGATTTGCAAGCTGGGCGGATCTTATTAAAGATATGTCCATGAATAATAATAAAAGTCATGCCGTATGCAGCAAGAACGAAGTGTAACAATTCCACCTTAATATCGATTTCTTAATGGATAGTAGTAGTAGCCAGGACGCATAGAGCCCTTGTCGCCATACTGAGGAACTTCGCCATATTCGGTGGAGTCGCGGTCGGTCGGATGCGTATACATATCTTCCAACTCTTTCTCGTATTGGTCTGCTACTCTTTCGCTCGCGGCCTCATGGTCAATGAATTCTGCAACAACATATACAGCGGCCTGCAGGGGGTTTATCTCTTCATTGCCATAAATCTCCCCTTCTAAGGATCGAAAGACATTTCCGCCTTGTATCGAAGAGCGATCAATGATACCTTTCGAGGCGAGCAGTTCGAGCAAACGATTTTGATAATCGTAAACGTCTTCACTAGCTATTGCCTTCGGGAAAGTAACAACCTTCATTTGTTCTGGCATCACAGCAATATCAATTTTTTTGTGATCCATAACAAGCAGTGAACCATCTAAACCCTTGCGAGCATTAAGTTCTACAGTTGCGTGCGGCCCACCAATTTTGATTTTAATCATTTACTGAAAGCTCCCGGATTAACTCCTGTGTCTTTAAAATCTTATCGAGATCTTGTTGTACAAACTCTCGCTTACGAAAATCTTCAAGATAATCAGTGACACCACTAACCTTTTGCTCTATGAGAGGCTCCAACTCGACGTTTGCCGCTTTACTAAGTAAGCCTTTAAGCCTTGATAATTCTTCATTGAGGTAAAGCCGTAGTTCGAACCCATCATCAGCAAAACTTGTAATAAAATGATTTAATAATTCCTTTTGTTCTTGTAAAAGATTTCCATACTTCTCATTAAACTTCTTAATAAAAGAATTATAAGTTAAATTATCAAGCGATTTTAATGTGACAGACTCTGAGAGTGACAATTTTTCACTCATTCTATCAATTATAGACTGTTCAAATAAAACTCTTTTTTTAACAGCCGTTCTAGAATTAAAGATAGCATCAACAGAGGCTAGAGATTTAAAGTTTGGAACAAAATTGCCCCAAACGTCTTTACCCAATCCTTTGTTAATGGCCGCTATAATACGAGACTGGGCATCAAAAATAGTATTTTCATTTAAAGCAGCATAGGCCGTCTTTGCTTCTTGCAATAGCCTCTCAGCAACTTTCGGCTGAATTTGCCTTGTCTCGAGCAAGATATTATAAAGCTCAAGCTCGCGAGCAAGCGCGTCGCCCTTAGAAAAAAATTCTTTTAAGATTGTTGCAGTTTTATCTTTTTTATCGGTATCCTTATCTATAATACTCTTTGTTAGCTCTCTTATAAGAGTCTCATAAATAAATGCTGTATTGCGTTTCTTATTATGTTTCATCTTTTTCAGCCTCTTTTTTCTCCATCTGCTCCACAAGTCGACGAACTCTCACGGTATTTTCAAACATTCTTGATTCACTCTTATTATAAATAGATTCGTTTCGTTGTTTAGTTCCAAATGTCAGATCATCAATACTTCCTTGAGGCCTTTTAGAACGAGCGGAACGGCCGCGAAGCGCTTCGGAACCCTGAGCTAGAGCGCGAGTTTCACGTCGGAAAGGGCCCGGAGCTCCCGCAATACGACCGTCATTAGCAACCGTTTCATAAGATCCCTTTTCATAATGATGTACATCGGCGTCGTCCTCATGCAATTCGTCTCGCCGGCCTGGGGCCGTAAGAAGCGCCGATTCTTCCCCTCCGAGTTCTTCACCGCCGAGTTCTTCGCCGCCGAGTTCTTCGCCACCAAGCTCGCCACCAAGCTCACCGCCGAGTTCGCCCCCCAGTTCACCGCCGAGTTCTTCGGCTGCACCTTCCTCGGCAACACCTTCAAGAGCTTGCTGATACTTACGATCATAAAAAGACTCGCGCTGGTTGCGAAGAAACTCATCATCGGAAAGACCGAGAATATTAGTGGCAACCCAATGCTTACTATATGTGCCTTCCGGGATGGCATTTGCAGTATCAAACTTGGTACGCATATATTCTAACTGTTGCAGTTCAGCAAGACGAGATGGATTATTTAAAGATAATTTAAAACTAATTAAATCCTCGCCGCGGAAGCCTAGCGTATAAAGATGAACAATAGAAATTTTTTCTAATTCAGAAACAAGAGATCGTTGTAGTCTCTGGATAGTCCTCGAAAACCGAATGTCTTTTTGAGCAAGAGTTGTTTTATCTTCATCGGCTCCCTCAAGATTTGTAAGATATGATTGAGGAATCTTAATTGCAGAAAACAATTTGTCTCTTAAATATTTAACATCCTCAATATCATCAAGAGATTTAGCGCCGATGAGAGATGTAATATCGGATCCAACGCCGCCACGCATTGGGATAAAGTAGTCTTCTTCAAGAGACAATGGATTATACCGAAGATCAACACGACCAGTTGCCGCATCAACTAAGGAATTACGCTTCATTTCGGTTTTAACTTTTTCCATATACTGTGGAACGTCTTGAGGCGGGATGTTACCAACATCAATCTTAAATACACGACGCTCGGGGGCACGCACGATACGATAAGCAATCATCGCATCTTCTAATAATGTAAGCTGACGCCATATACGACGCGCGGGATCTAGTACAGATGTCCCATACGGAGCGTGGCGATCGTTTCCAAGAATACGAAGATGAGCAACCTGCCAATTTTCAAAAGTCATACCAGCGCCATTCCATTGATATTGTACGTAATTGGGGTTGGTGGGATCTTGTCCCTCGAGTCTTTCAACTTCATTATTCGGCAGCCCCACTACTGATGTAATACCCATCCTTTCATCAATATCTAAATATAAAAAGAAATCGCCATATTTGCACATTGAACGAGCCCACCCGAACGCATTAAATTCTATATTTAAAACATCATAAAACAAAGAATTAAGAATTGTTTTGATTTCGTGATTCATACAATCAATGTTCAGTAATTTATCATATTCATCCGACGTTGTCATTTCATCAGCATAAATATCTATAGCCGACGCAATCTCTGGCATATACTCCATCTGTTCAAAGTCAACATAACGCTCTGCACGATTTTGATTCCTAAAGGCAGCTGACGTAAACAAGTTATAATTCTGCGACATGTTGTTGTCGGCTCTTTTAAACTCTTGACCACTTAAAGATCTAAACCGATAACGATATTTATCTAAATCACCTCTACGTTCCTGGCGGCCAAGCTGAGCGCGGTAGTTTATAATTGGACCAGATAAGAGTCTCGTTAACCTCTTAAACAGAGGCGCTGTTGGGTTTCTTGTGTTTTTCTCGTTCTTGGCCATTATTTATCCCTTAATAAGTCCGAGATATTGTTCATTAAACTCGGCTCCCTGCAATGTTCGTTGATTTTCTTTTGTCATCTTGTGTCCGCTCATTCCTGGAATTGTTGTTGAGATCTCCGTTTTTGACGTAGAAATAGAAGATATGAACTGCTTGCTATATTCCACATTCTTTTGGCTCTCCACAATCACTGTATCTCTCACCCAACATCCAATTGCAAATGACATAACCAAATCATCATTATAACTGCGCATCGCCTGTGGTCTCCCGGAATGCCAAATAAACGTTTTCATTTCAGAAAGTAAGCGATTTGAGTTAATCTTAATTAGTTTGTTTCTCATAAACTCTTCCATCTTCGCGACAATCAAAGGTCGCGTCTTAGAAGAGGTTGTAAACCCCGGAAGCACATTTGATTGCCATTGTGCCGTAACCGGATCAACATAGAGATGATCTCCTTTGCTTGAGTGATACAAGTTATGATACCCCTTATCAAGTAATTTTTTAAGTACTGCGTAGCCTATGTTGTTGTTTTCTATAACCAACATTGGATTTCCATACTCGCCGGCAACGTTATGTAAAATATCTGCGAAATCATCGGGGGTCGGTTTTCCAACGTATTCAGCCACCACTTCCATTGTCTCTAGTTCAAATATATGAAAGGCGCTATTGTCCTTACCGTCACCTCTCGCAACGTCTGCCACTATAAGATAAGGCTTTTCGGGATCATACCTTTTCCATATCCAATAGTTTCTATCAAATCCTGTTCGATATTCTGGTACCACAGCTCGTTCTAAATACCACTGAATATCATCGGGATGGATGACTGTCTCACCAGATACATTAAAGTTGCACTCTAACTCTTGAGCTATCTGGCGCTTCGACATATTCTTAGTTTCTTTATCAAACCATTTTTTATCTCTGTCTGGATGAACATCCCACAACAAGGTGGTCATATGAAACGCGTTGATACCGGCTTCAGACTCAACACAGTTTTGATGAAACCAATTTCCCACACCATTTGGGGTTGAGAGAGCGATACAGCGGCCGCCAGTTGACAATGTCGGATAAAGCGCTGTCCACAACTCCCCCAGCTTTTCAACATGTGCTGCCTCATCAACCACCAACAAAGAAAGGGCCTCAGAGCGGCCGGCATCTGATGATGTTGAAGAACCTTTAATTTGGGAACCATTCGAAAGCTCAAATGAAGTTCTATTATCAATAGTAATCTCTGAGATTCTCATCCAGGCCGGAAGATGCTTAATAATTGCTTTTACTTTTTTAACCAGGTTGGTGGCGGTTTGAAGCTTTGTGGCAACAACAAGGATATTCTTGTCGCGATGGAAAAGCATTAACCAACTAATGTAAGCTGCGGTGATAGTGGAGATACCAAGCTGCCGCGCTTTAAGAATTATATTGAAACGATAATCGTTAAAATCTTTAAGCAGCTCTTCTTGATAATCATATGCCTTAAAGGGAATTAGGCCCCTTTGAGGATGTGAAATACGACAATAATTTGTAGTAAAATAGACCGAATCTTTCCCGGCCTTAACGATCTCTTTTAATATCTCTTGCTTAGTGAGAGCATTGCCCATAACATTTGCTACTTACCTTTACGCGTATCGTTCTTGGGGCGCTTATTCTTGGGTCCAAGGGCGAGCCAGTCTTTGATGGCCGCCTCAACTCGGTCCTCCTCTGAGCCTTTATTCACATCGATAACGTCAGTGAGGCCGCCGATGCGGTAATCACAATGCGCCTGGCAATCGGTACGGTAATTAGAAATCCTCTGTACCAAAATGTTATGTTCTCCTTCTTTGGTTAAAGTTAGAGTATTACCAGTTATATTCTTATATTCTTTCTTTAAAAATTTCACAATTTCTTTTAGCTGCCGAACGATATCGTCCTCAAAGCCTTTGTCCTGGACTTCTTTGATCCGTATCTCGGCTTGATACTTTACCCTTAAAATGGGACCATGGAATGTGACACCAAAGCCATCCATTACCCGGCGATCATTAATCATGTGTCCCTCTTCGCGTCGGAGACCTGCTTTACGGGCTTTACCGTCTGCCTGTGTGGACTCGTCATGGGCGCCGTCATATGCATTGGCAGCTGCCTGACTAATTCCTTGAATGATTTCATATACTGTAGCCATATTAATTTTCCTTATTCGGTCTCCAACCGGTTGTCCATCTCTCTTCTCTCCCGTCAATCCATTGTATATAGCATCCGAAGCAAGCTCCAAACTTGTTCATATACAAATCATCACGCGGATGAAAAGAATAAATAGAGCAAATAGGACACGTCCTATTATGGTCTCTAGTAAGTAGTTTTTTGTTTATTAAAAATCCGTCTTGTTCTACTTTGTCTTGAGTTTCAGCTAATTTGGCAAACTTACGTTGCTCTTCCTGAGATTGAGTAATGTAATCTTTCTCTTTAGTGTCGTCCCAAAATCGCCGAGGATTATTAATAGTTTCTTCGCCATATTTCTGTGCGATTGCCTTCTCAAGTTTGGGAATGTATTCTTGGTCTTTACTCACCGGGCGGCTCATCTACGTGCATGGCTGCGGTTTGGGCAGCTTCGGCTTCTGCATCTCTTTCGGCGCGGGTTTTGTACTCTGGTTGAGCAAAATGAGACTCCAGAATTCCATCAACTGTTGCCGGGATGGTCTCCGCGAATGGATCGGCTAAAAGGCGGTTTTGTTCTTTAGCCTTAACAACATTTATACATTTAAACGCTTTTCCTTTTATTGCATCACGTGCCCACTCTCGCGGATCACAAACCACATCTGCCATGGCCTGGTACTCTAAGTCGGTTATTTCAATTGTAAGTCTTTTCATAATTTTATCCTAATAAATATCCCTGGAATGCAGTATACTGAGCACCGCCGGATCCTTGAGTGGTACTTGTACCAACGTTAACAAGTACCTGAACATAAGCAGTATCGCTAGCATCCATATCAGCCACCACCGACAAAGCAGGAGTTGAATAGGCGCCGCCGTCGCGGTACCTCACTCCGTTCAGGTGGAAATAGGTACGATTACTGGTTATTATTTTTATCCATACATATTGGGAGCTACTGCTATCGACGCTTGATAGGCGTACCTGGGTCGACAGCATATATTTTCCAGTCGTTGGGGCTGTAAAAGTATCGGTAGTGGTGTTAAAATCGCCTCCTACATCATAATCCTCTACATTAAACTCAATTGTGGTCCAGGTCGCTGCGGCGAGAGCTTGGTCCGCATTGCCGTATGCGCTGAAGGCGGGCTGCGTGGTGACCGTGATTGTCCCGGCCACGTCTAGATTGTTGTCGAGGTTCAGATCGAGGCTTGAATCCAAAGTCATCCCGTTGACGTTATTAATTCTAAAATAGATCGCCTCGCCCGTGGCGGCATTCAGAAAGGTTTTTCCGTCGTGGTATTGGAGAAGAGCATATTCGCCTGCAGCTGTGGAATCAACATGACTGAAGTATGCATAGTCACTATACCCTCCTCCGTAGCCTACCCGGGCTCTTCCTATTTCAGCATAAGCATTGCTGTCCGCGCTGATTGCAACTGTCCCATCTGATTCAATTGACATTCTTTCAGTAAGTGTTGTCCCGCTGTCGGCGCATGTCCAAAAGCGGATCGCGCCAGGATGTGAAGATGCATCGGTCCACGTACCAGTACCGACCTCTCCTGTTATCGTTGCAGCTGAATAATAAGTTCCATTATCCGTCTCGGTTGCATCGAAAAGAATTTCACCCAAGCTTTCACCAGCCTGGATAACAGCATCATCATATCTTTCAAATCTGATCTCTCCGGCATTATCGACAGTTCCATTCTTGCTCTCAAGTTTTAATTGTGGAAGATTGTTGCCAGTAGGGGTGAGCGTAGTAGTAGCTGCTTGGATTGTTACAGTATCGGTGTAAGCATCGCCAAGAGTGGTGTTGCCATCAACCGTCAATGCACCCCCTACATCCAAGGTAGATCCATCCCACGTCAGGTTTGAATCTCCTTCGATCGAATCACTATCGGTAAAGATGGCTAACTCATTATCGGTGCCATTTGTTCCATCAACCAACGTAGAGCCCCAAACACGTGAATCGATTTCGTCGGTTACAATCGAAGACCCATTATAAACAAGAACTGTGTTGTCGGTTCCTGCGGCCACATTAGCTAGGTCAATGGTTTGAGCGTTGATGGTAACAGTGTCGCCTGACGCATCGCCGAGAGTGGTACTACCGCTTACCCCAAGAGACCCAGTGATTCCGACTGGGCCAGTTTCAAGAGAGGCATTGAGAGCTAACTTATTAGTAGATGCATTAAAAGAAATATTTGTATTTCCGGCGAGGCCTGTAGACCCATCGGTTTGAAAACCCTCGGTAAATACTATATTGTACGCAACATTGCCGGCTGAACTTGTAACATCTACGTGATCGGCGAGAATATTTGCGTTGTTTTCAACAAAATTTAAAAGCGCGCCTCGGTCCCTAAAAACTATATCTTCACTCACTTTTTACAATCTCCGTCGATATAGCGAATATCCCCAGAGAGGTAAGAGTTCCAATACCAAATCCCAAAGCAACCATAAACGGCTCGGTGCCTGGTTTTTGCTTAAGTACAAGTTCTTGTAATCTTTCGTTTTCAGCAACCTTAAGAATCATCATAGACTCATATTTATCTTTCCAAGAATGAATTTCAATATCTTTAAAGTCCAATTGTAACTGAAATCTTTCAGCCTGAAGATGTAGTTCATAGCTAATTCGCAAATCACACTCAGCATCTTCAAACTTTTTATCAACTGCTATTTTAGCTGCCGCATCAATAGATAATAAGACACCATCAAATGGTGCAGGATCGCCGGCTTTGAGCGAGGTCACATCATATTCTGGTTTTTCTTCCGGTTCATCGGCAATTGCCATCGACGGAAAAGCCAGGAATACAATCAAATAAAGTGACAATATCTTTTTAACCATGTTTCAGTCCAAACGCTGCCGCTATTTCTCTTGATAATTTCTCGGGATCATTATAACTCTCATCTACTAATTTTTTAAGCTCGTCTTTCTTCTTGCCATCTAACTCTTCGCCGCGGTTGGCGAATTCTTCTTCTAACTCAACCATTCTTTTCTGGTGCTCTGCTAACCTTTTGTTTTTCTCTACGATTTCGGCGGCGTGGATCCGTTCTATAGTTTCCATCTCTGCGTCGTGTGCCTGCTCTTTTGATGCCATCAGCCCCACAATACTTGTAAGAAATGCTGCATTACGGGTTAATGCGCCGATGAGAGCTCCCACCACAAACAAAAGCCCAAGAACAATTAGCCACCAAAACTTTTTCGCCTTAAGCCAAGCTTTCTTTATAAAAGCTTTAAAAGCTAGCCACTTCATCAGTCGACCCCCTTCAGGCGCGCCACCATATCAACCACTCCTTGAGTTCCAATATAGACAACCGTGATCATCGTCCAGTCTTCTGACGCTAAATCGGCGAATCCCAATAATAAACACGCCGTCACCCAAGCCAGTAGCTTACGAGAAATAATCTTGTTTAGACCCTTGTCTAGTAAGTGTTTCATTTTATTCAGCTCCTTCTTTATAATTAGGGCCAAATAAGAAGTATGTCTAAACTTTACTGGCTAACGCGGGCGTATCCATTATCTTTGTCAATTGTGATCTCCAGATCTACTATATCTTTCAGGGAGTCAACGTGTGAGATAAGTATAACTGTCTTAAAATACATTTTAATTAATTGGAGGATGCGTATAAAGCCTTCCATATTTTCAGCATCAAGAGCAGTTCCCGGCTCATCGAGGATAAAAATATTTCCCTTCGGAAGATTAGAAACACTAAGAAGAGCCAAACGAATTCCCATGGCAGCAATTGTTTTTTCCGCTCCGGAGCCCATTTCAATTGAGCGAGGCTCGTGCTTGGGGTGTTTAATAAGAATATCTAATTTGCGGCCATCCTCTTGAAAGAAAACCTCGAAATCAACAATATTAGAAATAACTTTAGCAATCTCTTCGTTAATGATAGGGAGCCGCTTCTTAATAATATCATAAGCAATTCCATTGGAATGCGCACAACGCATAAACAAATCATAAGCAGCATACTCCTCACGAATGTTGGTGCGCTCTACCTTTTTTTCTCTTAAAGACTCGACCTTTTGTTCAAGCGATCCGATGCTGCGGTGATGCTGGTTTATATAATCTTCACATGCTACTATAGAATCTTTAGTAGAGTCGATACTCTCTTGAACGCTGGTACGCTCAGAAAGTAACTTTTCAATATTCTTAATTAACTCTCTTTTCTCTTCGTATAAATCAATCTTCTCGTTTGTAGCAAAAAAATCATTTTTATAGTTCTTGATTTTTGCATATAATTTTTCAATAGAAACTCTATTATCACGTTTTTCAATTTCAAAATTATTCTTTTGTATAATAATTCCGTTATACTTGTCGATTAGTTCTATAAGTTCTGCTGAATTAGCCGAAACCATTTTAGTCTTATACCCCTTTGCTTCTTCTATTCTATCAATTATGTCCACTTCAAGTGATGGAATTTCTACAGTGGCCAAATGGGCATCACGAATAAACTGACACATTGGATACTCAGACCCACACGGGACCTCGTCTAATAATGAAATCTTTTTACTCATTGTCTTATATTCATTGTCTAGCAATCTAGCACGAGAAACAATATCCTCATAATTATTTTTAAATTCATCAAATTCTTTTTTCTGATCTAATAGTTCTTCAATATCAATAGTAGTGAGGAAGTCATCATACTTTTTGAGCTTTCTATCATAATCGGCATTCTCGCTTTTGAGTTCAACTATATTAATGTTAGTATCTTCAATTTTATTTTCAAGTGCTGTTCGTGTTTCTAGCAAAGATTTAATATCAAGACGCTCTGCGGGAATAGAATCGATTTGCTCTGTCAAAGAAATATATTCTAATTCTGCGTTAGATAAGTCTTGCCTCAGTTCGTCACAGATAACAACTTCTTTACCCAAATCTATTTGTGCTTCATCCCTCTGAAGTTCAGCAATTGCTATATCATTATCATAGTTAGTGTCCGCAAGACGCCGATGGAGGGCTTTAAGATCTGCTGAGTCTTCTTGAGCTAGCTTAAACTTTCTTTCAAAAATCTCTAAATCCAAGAACTTAGCGAGGATTTCCTTCCTACGAGTAGAGCCCTCTTTAATAAACGATAAATTATCAAGCTGACTCGACATTGAAGTAAGCAAGAAGTCCTCAACTGTTCCAAACCGCTTCCGAATTTGAGCATCTGTCTCGACGCGGCTTAAGCCATTAAGGCTTGTTGGTTCCCCCACTTCCGGGTCAAGGCCCGAGAACTCCAGATTTGTCTTGGCTTCGTTAGATACAACGCCCTTTAGTTTCTTTACATACTTCTCAGAAGTTCGCTCAATGGAATATGTTTTATCACCAATTTGTAATTCAACAGATCCTCGGCAATCTTTTGTATGCTGGTTAATAATGTTATAATTCTTACGTTCATTCTTCGACGTAGTATTAAACATTGTATAAAGTAATCCATCAATAATACTAGATTTTCCTGAAAAATTCTTTCCGAAAATGCCAACGATTCCATTTAGTTTAGAGAAATCAACACTGTTGCCAACGCCGTAATTGAACAGATTATCCCATTCAAATTTATTAAGGCTCCAGTTAATGTTGCGTGCGACTTCTTCGGTCTCCTCAATCTGTGAGTTATACTTACGATTAAGATCGAATACTCGTTCCAACATCTCCTCGGATGGTTCATAGTCCGTAAGATATTCCCTTATAAGATTCTGCTGAACTCCTTTGTCTCGTAAATTCTCGACCTTAAAAGTCTTTCCAATCTCAACTGTCCCACGTTCCCCCGCTGCACGATTTAAGAACGTGATGCTCTCCGGCTTAAAGCGATGTTTTGCAATATCAACTGCCTTGCGCATTACATCCAGTGGTAAGTTGTTGTTGCTGACAAGTCGTAAACGGGCGCTCGAGGGGACATTGGTCTTCCTGGGTATCCTCCCTTTTGGTGTGAGTTCGAGTGTTACGAATGGTTTTGGATTGAGCAAAACATGATGTTTCACACTGAAAGAATCTTTATCTTCAATTTCCCAAATCAAGAATCCCTTATCATTTGTCTCGCCATGATTCTGTTGAACAGTTGAGCCAGGGTATCTCACGCGACCATCCTCGTCGAGGATCTGGTTTGTCTTATGAATATCGCCAAGTAACGCATAGTCGTGATCGCCAAAGATGCCCACGTCGTGATCACCGTGAGTCATCACCCATCCGGTGTCGGTCTTCACACCCGAAACAGAGCCGTGATAAAGCGCGATGTTTATTCTCTTAGGATCGCTCGGCTTAACCCAGTTTTCCTCATCAAAAACCGATAGCACGTTAAAGGCGATGTGCGGCCCTACAAGGACTTCTCCTGCGTTCTTAAGCAGATGTAGGTCCGGCAAGTTTAAAGCCTTCACAATCGGTGTGAGGGCGTCCTGACGCGTGCTATTCTTTAAGTTGCCGTCGTGGTTGCCCAAAATGATGTATGTGGGCGCGATGCTAGCTAGATTTGCAAAGAAGTCGGAGCAAAGCTCAACGAACTCTGGGGAAATCTGTGTCTTGGTGTGGGCGATGTCGCCGCAGTGTACGATGTAGTCTACGTTTTCTTTTCGTAGTGTTTCATATAATTGATCGAATACGATCTTATACTCGTAATGAAACTTTAAATTCTTTATGTGTGTGTCTGCTATGTGTGCTATCTTGTACAAACAGTTATCCCCTAAGCTATGATACTAGTATACAGGATGGGTAGGTGGTGTCAAGGATTATTTTTATATTAATCGCGATACATCTGGTTGCCCAACAGGTTGTCCAGATAAGCAATGACTTCTTCGTCACCGCCCAAACCGAGCTTCTCGGCAGCAGCTGCTCCACCTTCGCCGACGCCAATGTTTGAAACGATCAAGAGTTTGTTTAGCAGTCGCTCCTCAGGAGTGCCACCTTCGTGGCGGGGCTCCGTCTGAAGGTCACCTAAGCCGAGTTCTTCCTTGATAATCTCTTTTAGTCTTTGTTTGGTTAGTTTCATTTTTTATGCTCCAAGTCGATCGACGAGGCCGCCGAGCTTTGCGAGTTCTTTGGATGTTAATTCTTGACTCTCAAGCTGCTTAATCGTCGACGCCACTAGTTCTGGATTTTGAGAAGCTGGCATATTTTCTAATCTCGCAACAAGGTCCGACCTAATGGTGCCCGGGTCTTCTCCTGGCGGGAACTCTTCGTACCCCGGTCGTTCCCAGGCCGGGAGGCGGGCTTCATTAGCCAGCTCTTCCCTAATAATCTCTTTGAGTCTTTGCCTAGTGATTTTCATTTATCACTCCGCCAGAGACAGTCGGCCGGCCGGTATCGTTTCCTTTCTAGGGTGCTGCGGATCATCCCAATTTACGTCGGCCACCCAGCCGGCTTTGTTATGCTTCCAAACGCTATGTATGGTTCCTTCGCCGCGGCCCGGGGCCGAGACGCGCTGCTTCTCCTGAAAAGGTTTTTCGTCTCGAGAAGGGCCTCGTGGCGCGGCGCCGGTGCCTAGGCCGTGTTGCTTCGACGCACTAGCCCAATCGCCTTCACTCAGGGCGCCCAGTTCTTCCTTAATAATCTCTCTTAGTCTTTGTTTGGTGATTTTCATTTCTCGCTCCTAAAGCAGGGAACAGTGGCCTAGCACAAGACCAGCAAGAAGTGCCACAGCACCATTCGCGCCCAAAAGCACATAAAGCTTGAGAGGCTCACGCAAAAGCAAAACGCTCTTACCCAGAGCCAAACTATCTAATACAAGTTGTTTCATTTTATGTTATTCCTTTACACTGACATTGCAAGTGTCAACAATAAATAGTTGTCCGAAGTGATAAGGGTCGCATTTTCCAGGCATTTCTGGAATTGCTCTTTGCTCATGGAGCCCACATCGTCGTTGTCGGCGATGTCCACCTTCCATACTTCAATGTCAAAATCCAATAAAGTCTTGATAATCTCGAGTTCTTTTTTCTTTGCATCAGGATCGAGAGCAATGTAGACTCCTGCGTCTTCTTTAACAATTTTCCTCAACAATAATGAACTTTGGTTTAATGTGGATCCAAGAACAGGAACTGCATTACGGCCCGCGATAATTGCATCAAAAACTCCTTCAACAAGAATTATATCCGAGCTCCAATCAACGAACAAATCGTTGAATATAATATTTTTACTTGCGGGCGGATTTTTATATTTTGGATAAAACGCTTTATCATAAGATCTGGAAACGAAATAACTCAAATCACCCTCTTCATCAAACGATGGAATAATGATTCGTCCTTCGTATTCTCCTTGACTACAGTAGCCCATTTTCCACCAAACAATATCTTGCTTGCTGAT
>Ga0209349_1000431_pt1 | contig 22265 bp, 30 predicted proteins | sample ETNvirnome_2_130_FD_184067 | JGI IMG/M metagenome (GOLD analysis project Ga0209349, IMG submission 184067) | Marine viral communities from the Pacific Ocean - ETNP_2_130 (SPAdes) (version 2) | ecosystem: Environmental > Aquatic > Marine > Oceanic | place: Pacific Ocean | collected 2013-06-22
TCATCGTCTGGTGAAAAAAGACAAATCGTAGCACTTCTGCGTACACCGCCAGATATAACAGCGTCAGCAGCATGCATAACAACATCGTAGACATCTATAGGTCTCAGTTTTCTAGTTGAAAATAGCGCTTCCTTCAACGCTTTATCTAAAACTTTCTTAACGTTTGTTAGGGCTTTTTTAAGAGGCTCCGGGCCGGGGGCTTTGCCGGAACTTGAGCTTAGATATGAACCGGCTGGTCTGATTTCTGAGAAGTCAAAGTTTACGGTCCTACCCGTATATTCAGAGAACAGTTTGTCATTTTCAAAATAACTGCTGACTAAAACGCCAACAGCGTCAGACCACCCTTCTATTGTATCTGGAATGATGAATTTCTTAGTACCCTCTTTCTTTTGAACCAGCTTGGGTAGCTTTTCTACGTGGTGCTTCTGCACCGAAAAGCCTACACCACAACCGCAAAGAAGAAGATACATGCATTCTTGAAAAAATCTTGGTCTATCAACATACGACGCAATGCAGTTATACACTCTGGCGTGATGTTTAAAGATGGGCTTGCCACCAAACTGTAGCGCCCTCTGAGAACCTAAGACTCGCTTTTTATACATTAGGTCATACGCCCAATCAATATCCCCGTTGACCTCGGGATATTGTTCGTGCATCATTTCCCTAACGCGAGTGACAGATTCTTTCCAAGTTTCCCTTCTCTTCTTTTCGGGAATCCATCTAGCATATTTGCTAACAAACGCATAATTTTGTAGTTCTGTGACTGACATCGTATATATTTCTATCCGTTTTTGGTCCCGGTAGCTAGACCTTCCCTAACCATTATAGCTGAGAAATCCTCTCCGTCAAGGAAGACTCTTCCCACGGCGCGACCAAAGGTGAACACATCTTTTATCTCCCCCTCTGGGTCGGCGGGTATATGAATAATAACTTCTTTATCCATCAGCTTGTCTTTTGCAAAGCTTTTGGCTTTTAGCCCTCTTGCTTTTTCTTCTTTGTCCCTAGTTCGTGTTTCTGGCGCCCAACAATCTTCCAGTCTAATTCGCATGCGTCTTTCGATTAGAACATCAACAGTATCTCCATCGATAACCCGTGTTATTTTAGCTTTGGTGGTAAAGCCCTGTCGTGGTTCTTTCATGGCTGTCTCTCTGGATACTTTATAAAAAAGGCCCGTAGCGGTTAGGCTACGGGCCTGTAATTTTTAAGAACGACACTGGAAACTAATCAAGCACAGCATAGTAACGCTCACGTCTATCGATATAGTTTAGTTCATTATGATTACAAATAATGCTCGATGCTCGTAGGCTGGCTGGATAAGTGTCGTTCTAGCTCTTATAGGAGGGGCAGCTTTGTGCGCCGTCGCTTTAGAACTCTATAAAATCCAGCAATAGATATACACTATATTTCTCGCTAACTCGAAGAACTTTTCAGACTACTCACCAGTTGATTTAGGTGCGACAGGTCGGGTTCAATAAAGTTAACTTCAAGGCCATTCTTAGATAAGAATTCATAAGCCATGCGGTCTTCTTCAGATTGACCATGAGCTTTAGACCCCTTTGGTACATACCACTCATGAATGCCATTTTGCCATAACAACTTCGCGCAGGTGGCACATGGTAGATGTGTGATATAAGCCGAATACCAATCAACCTGTTTAACAATCAGATTGCTTATGGCGTTAGCTTCTGCGTGAACCATAAACGGGTACTTTCCCGGTCGGGTCGTTGGGAGGGAACTGTCATCCACGCCGCCGGGAAATCCGTTGTATCCCACTCCAACAACCGCATGTTGGCTATTAACTATAACGCAACCAACTTGGGTTTGTGAGTCGTGGCTTCTTGTAGAAACGTAGTGAGCAAGTCCAATAAAATAATCGTGCCAAGAGGGCCTATTTTGCCGAGGTTTCATAGGTTCGTTTCTTGTTCCTGTTGCGTCTCTCGTTCTTTAAACGCTTCCTGTCTCGCTTACTCTTTTTTCTAATGGTCTTTCCCATTTTAAAAAACCACAGCCGTTAAATATCTATAAGCACGAACACTAAACGAATACTTTTTTGTCAATTTAGACATAACTAAATACCAGCCTCCGTCTTCCATATTAACTTCCGATATCTTCGTAGGAACTCTGGTTATACAAAGGTCATATGTTTCCTCCGCATCATCTGCAATGTCAATATTTTTTCTTGTTAGTTCCTGAATAATTTCGTCATCAAACTTCTTGTAGACATACTTACCCCTAAACCCCAACAGCTTGCAGGTAAATTCCATGTGGCTAGACGGGTCTTTCGATTTATCAATTTCAATTATGCTGTTTAAGTCTGATACCACCACTCCAGAGCGGTCATACAGAGTTTTAAGAAAATAGGCATCTTCTATAAGCTTGTTCTTATGTTCGTCTGGTATGCTAATAGAACCACCAGTTTTTCCTTTATACATATGTCTCAATATTCTTTCAAAAGGCTCTTGCCAGTCCTTTAAATCTTCTCCCTGTATAACCCTGTCCATTATGGCTCCAGTATTTCTAGTCCGTGAATACAGTGACGCATATCTTCTTCTAAACCAATCTCTTTTTCAAACTTTTGTGTTTCTATATCAAACATAAGAACTCTAGCCGGTGAAGAGCCTAGGAAGATGTAGTTTTCTAATCTAGCCAGACCCCTGTTCCAATTGTTTTCAGCTATATCGTCAGCATAATATTTAACTGATTCGGAGCGGGGGATGTCAGCAGTCTTACAAATGGAGTTTCTAATAATCCCCAATTTGTTCCAACCCGTTAAGTTAACGAGATTAAAATCATCGTATTCATAGAAATTGTGTTGAAAACTTTTGGCTCTTTGAATTATGGGCATTGACTCGACTACACTCATGGTGTCAAAGTCGTATAGATGTGTAATTAATCCGCCAACCACCAGCCTATCGGAAAACGAAGAAATCGAATTAATGTGAAAGTTGTCGTTTTCCTTAACTTTAGATACGTCAGTCAGGTGTTTGCCCGTAAGAGTTTTGTAATCACTCTGGCTTTCACCTAATATTTGATAGACGCCAACGATATTAAAGTCTAGGTCCACCTGTACTATACAATCTATTGCTGTAGAGGTGACCCAAATAGAACCTGCGAAAAAGCATATTTCGTGAATTGAACGAAAAGCCTCGCGGTCTTCAAGCTTTCTGACTACTTCGAAAGTTTCTTTGTCTAGCTCGATGAGACTAGTGGCGCTGGCAACGATAATTCTATCGTCGAGGACGCATATTCCTCTAAGGCCGCGCTCGCCACCTCGCTCGTTGTCATTGACGAAATGCTCGTCGTAGGGGGCGTGATGAATTACGCTCTCTTCTTCTACGTCGATAACATAAAGCCCACCGTGGCTAGAACCATGTTCAGCAGCCCTAACCACGGTGGTACAGATAATCTTCATTCCTATAACCTATGATGCTCTTAGGCTGTCCCCGACAATCCAAGCACCGCCTAGAAGGACTACGTGGTTAACCTGTTCTGGTGAAAGGCCAAGACCGAAAGCGTCGAAAGCTACAAATACAACGCCACCGATAGCAAGCCAAAATCTACGAGATGAAAAAAGACCGGAAACCTTATTCATATTTAGCATCGTTGTTACCTCTTTTGATGTTTAGCAGTGTTGGAAACTTTACAGAATCCTTAGTTTTCTTTACTCCTTGAGCCGCAGCAGCAGTTCCTCCTTCTATTGGAAGTGAGACAATCTCTTCCAGAGTTGGGGTTTTGGCGTTTTCGTCAATTGCCCAAAGAATCTTCTCTTTTTGAGCATACTCCCTCATTCGTCTGACGGGAACTATCAAATTGAAAGTTTCTCCAGCACCTCTAACAAGCATGCCAACATATTTGCCAGCATCGGCGCCAGATTTTTCAGAAAGAAATACTCCTCCACCAGATGAGCCGGGAAAGCCGGGACATGAAGTCTGGTCAAATACTACACCATCTCCAGTGCCAAGGTCAAGAACTCTCCCTACCTGTGACATTATACCCCGCGTTTGCGAATTTGAGCCTACTTGTCCGAGTAAACTTCCCACATGATATAATTCCGTTCCAAGAGAAATCGGCTCGTCGTTGTTGACGTGAAATTTAACCCCTTTGGATATGAAGTCTCTTTTCCTTACCATTAAAAGAGCTAGGTCTTCTCCGTTTTCAGAATCACTATACTTTATAACTTTTGCGTCCATCTTAAGCTCTCCGACTCGACGCCCATTTTCTACAAGCTCTTTAACGATTTGGGCATCTTTAAATTCAATAATCCTTCTCGTCTGTCCATCTTTAACAATTCTTCTTTCAGAGCGGAGGCCGTCTACAACATGGGCCGCAGTCCAAATAAAGTTAATTTTTTCTTTCCCTCTCTTGGTTTGTATTTCCCGTGTAATTATTACCCCAGACCCTTCGCCAAGCCCACTCTTTACAGTAACAGATACGTCCTGCAAAAACTGGGAAACGTCTTTAACAGGAGTTTCCTCTGCTAGAACAGTCGGGGAAAACGAAATAGCTAGGGCAGCTATAATAGTAGCCAAGATTTTCATGATAGAATCCTTCCTTTAGGTATAAAAAAAGATGGCCCCTTTTGGGGGCCATCCCAGAAAAAACTAATTACTCAATGACCTCTCCACCGTTACCCTGCAACTCTCTTTCGAGTTGACGGTTAGGTGAGTTGGGGTCATTTTCTGCTACGCCGGGAGCAACCGGAACATTGTTGGTTGAAATCGGACGAAGCTCATCTTCAGTAAATTCACTACCAAGGGCTGGGTGCTTAATCCATTCAATGGTGGGAATATGGCTGACATCATAACTGACGAAGTCTTCGGCTGTCAAGAAGAAGCCTTCTTCTCCCTCGCTAAAGACCTTCTCGGCTGTTGCGACAGGAACTCTGAATAGCTCTACGCACATAAGCCTGTAGCCTTCGCGGAAGAGCTTCTTCATTTCCTGAGCCGTAGGTTCTGACCAATCGTTGCCCCAAGTGTTTTCACTTAGCTGGGCAATATTGCTGAGACCCTGAAGGCATAGCTCAATCCATCTACGGCAGTAGTCGTTCTTCACATCGAAGTAACGAATTGGATAAAGCTTAAAGGCCCGTCTCTCGTGACTGATGTGATGAGCCTCAAGTCTTTCCATGTTGTCTCTCTTGGTGTTTGTGTCAATCAGATTGCACAAACGGACAAACATGTTGTGATGATGCTTCACCGCGCCAAGCGTCGGAGGGCCGGGAACGAAACAGTCGGTACGAACCGAAAATGCCTGTAGGTGTTCGCCAACCTTTTCAAACAGGCGAGCTAAGGCGAGGTTCATGGTCTCTTTGTTGTCCCCGACATTGGGGATAGCCCACTTCACGCCCTTGTACATGTAAGGAAGAATTGCGTCGTGGGTAGGGATGATTAGATTTTCTGACATTTAAGGAACTCCTTATTCTATGTTGAATTTCTCTTTTAATCTCTGACGGATAAGAGTGTCAAGCTGACCCATTGTCATAGTTTGGTCATTTTGATACTCATTAGTCAGTTCACCAATAACCGTCATAATTTGCTCTGAGGTTACTGTTTTCCTAGTGCTAAACGGTATGTTGATAAACTGAGGTGGTAGTCCATGAGCAGCTACTGGTTGTTGGTGATATGGAGTTGCAACAGGCATTCCGTAACCAGTAAAGCCGGGATGTAGTCCTTTCTGCAAATCATCAATTTCGTTGCTTGTTTGTGGTTTAGGACATTCGTCTGGAGACATTACATATTCATTTTCGTGTTTATGTTTATGAATATGCTCATGTCGATGAACGTGCTCTTTTGCATCACTGTCCAAGCTTGGAGGATGTGAAGGCCCCATATTATCATACCCTTCTTCTCTATCTAAATCTTCATTATCTTCTCCTCTTTTCTTTTTTCTTCGTCTTCTATTAAGCAAGAATGGGACACCATACTTAAGAGCTAACATACCTAAGCTGGCTCCCCCAAGGGTAAAACTTACATTTTCAACAGTATTGCCATTACCACCAGTCGCTCCGTCGAGATAATGCGAGCCGTTCTCCTGCAATTCTTTTATAAACTTGTCTTTGTTGCCAACAAAAACTAAAAGTTGTTCTATTCTAGAACTCAAAGACTGCTTCTGCCCTTCTACAGCCCCAAGCAAATCTTTCAATCCGTTAATTTCATTATTAGCGGTCGAGAGATTTCCACTGACTCCAGAAAGTTCAGCTTTAAGACTTTCAGACAAAGATTCCAGATTCGTCAATTTTTCCTGAAGCTCTGTAATCTTGTCGAGATATTCCTGTCGCTCTTTGTCAAAGTCCACAGGAGGGTCTACAGGAGGGTCTACAGGACCACCGGGGTCTGGTCTGCCGGGCCAACCATTAAAACCACCACCACCGCCGCCATCTGGCGGGTTCGGGTTAGAGGGGGGTAATTGAGGTGGTTGGTTAGGTGGGGGACATCTGTTCCAAGGACACCAAGGAAACAGACCGTTTCCTTCATACAGTTCCCCAACTCTTACGCCTCCGTAGTATTTTGCCGTATCTGCAACGCTACCATCGGTCATCTTCAGTTCAGGACAAAACATAAACTCGCCCTTGATGGTTTTCCTGAGACCTCCCTTGTAGGGAATAACCACATGGTCTTTAATTTTATGTTGGCAATGTGGACAAGTGTGATTCAATCTTTCTTTTGCAGACTTGGTGTTTTTGCCTTCTTCTTTTTCATAAACTAAATTATAGGAAGTCTCAATTGAATGACCCCTGCCATTCCCCTCCATTATATCATAAATTTGTTTAAGAGAAAGACCGGCGCCATAATCATTTGGCCCATCATCTGTCCAAGCACCATCTCCAACTCGCCAAGCTAGCAGGATTCCAATTCTGCTCTGAAGTTCGCCCTTGTCGTCTTTGACAAGAATAAGAACGCCGCTACCGGACTGGCCACCAATCGGCGCAGCGTTAAAGCTAACAACCGCTCCGGTGTTGGTCATTACTCTACCCTTCCAGTAACATGCCCATTGTGCAGAAGGGCATCCCCCACCCATGATTAAATCATTGGGTTTTACTACTGTACCTTTGGGGGCGAGGGGAATAACTCTGGGAGGATAACGACCAAAGTACTTCTTTTTAACTGAGAGAACCGCCAAGTCAAGAGCAGTTCCCTCTTCATAGGCCACGTACTCAGTATTGAAGGGAATCATTGCAGATTTATAACCATCTTGGAAAAATTCCAAATGGCCCCTTCTAGCGTGTTCAATAACGTGACCGTTTGTTAAGACGTAATAGTTGTCTTTATCTTCAGAAAATACCGTGCCGCTTCCACGAGCACTGTTTGTGTTTACTCTGCATACAGCATCTAAGGCTTCGTCCATCGTCAACGGTTGTGCTTGCGCTGCGCTGACGAGCGACCCTAGCGTTAAAGCGATTGCAAATATTAGCTTTTTCATCATTATATTGGACCTTTCCATGGGGCATTAACCGTCAGAAAGTCCTTGTTACAAATCCTGATTATATAAATTACCAGTCTTTTTGTATAGTAAACTGGTATGAAAATAGAGCCGACCTTGCTAGGTCAGCGGGGGTAGTCGCGGAATCTGCCAAGTATGGAGTTGGGTCAAGATAATTCTTTCTATAAGCATAAGTGACAGCCGTACTGCAAACAAAAACCTCGTTGGGTTCTTCGTCTTTCATATTTTGTTCGGCTAATCGACAAAACGGAGCGTAATGTTTAGCAAGTTTCCAAAAATTTTTCCAACCATAATCAAGGCCGGTAATCTCTTTCATGGTATCTCCGATGCGTTCTGATACGCTATTTTTACCATAATCAAGATTATACTTAGAGTCGTCAATTCTAATCAAATCAGCAGCCCGAAATACATCAATATTATCTGGATGCGTTTCGACCTGACTTTTCATAGAAACGGCTCTTCCGCCCTTGAACTCTCTAAATTCCACACACTGCAAATCGTCATCGTCCCAGTGGGCCATAGCCGCGTGACTATGCGCTCCACCGCCATATCTTTTTATCAGCCAAGACATCAGTCCCTCACCACGAAACAGTAGAACATCAGCTTCTTTTATCTGTTTTCGAGCTTGTTCGTAAGGGACTAATTTCATTTGTCACTTTCTAGCTTCTTATCTATTCTGTCTAGAATATCCGCTATTCTTCTTTGGTCGTTTACAATTTGTATCATTATCTGTTGCATATCTTTTTGAGTTTCTGCCCAGCTTCTAGGTACGTAGACTAGCGGAGTACCATCAGAATCTTGCCGGGAAATAACTTTGTAGGTATGATTCAGCCAGCTTCTTTCGTCGTCCATTAAAACTGACTTCTGCGGAACCGCTTTTAAAATTAGAACTTCAATGACCTTCCCCAAGCCCAGAACAATAGCCACGATTGCGGCTAACACAGGAATTGAAAAAATATCTGACTCCATAGGTGGGTGCCTTTCAATAAAAGAGGGGGCCGACTGTTCTGTGTGTCAGCCAACCCCCTCCGTGAAATTGGATGTTAAATCTTAGCCACCAGTTTTGGCCTTGTAGTCATCCTGTTTCGGAGTCAATGCCCCGTGCATGTAAACCAATTCGCCGGGAATGGCTCTTGTGGGAGTAGCAGCATCATCTGTTGCCGCCGTTGTGCCATCGCCAGCTTGGACAAAGTTCTTTACAGCCCCTGCGCTTCCATGCTTGGTTGCAATACCAGTCACGTAATTAATAGAGGTGATGTTGTAGTCGTGGGTTTTGACTATTGGATTGATAGCGCGACGGCCAGCCTTGTCAGATGCGCCGCTCTGAAGAATGGTATTGCTGACATTGTTGACCTTGGTGCTGTAGCCACGAAGCAGAAACTGAGGGTCGCTCGCAGCGGGTTGATAAGCCAACGTTCCAGAACCCTTGCTTGTAGTGACACCGGGCTTAAACTTGGTTCCCGTGCTTGCAAGGACTTTGCCGCCATAAGCTCCAGCCTTGTGAAGAACATCCATTAAAGTATCAGAATTTGTAACAGCGTTGGTGCTGTCAACGTTGCCACCGTTAAGAACGGTTGCGCCATTGTTTCTCTTGGTGCTTCCAGAAATAGTTGTTGTAGCCATTTGATGACCTCCAATAAAAATGCCCAGCAAAACAAACATGATGTTTTAGATTAGAACAAGACCAGTAACCATAAGCACTGTGAACTTATTCCACATACCAACCACGTTTTTTACTGGGGTGCTGTTTTTCCTGATTGTCCTGTACGATGGTCCTAATCCAAGCTATCATACACCATTTTTGAGAAATTCTTCGGCTAATCGTGGAGATGTTAACCTAATAGAATGTATCCCAGATTCTCTAAACATGTCAAAATGCGCAGGTGTCCATATTCTTCCACACGATATCACCCTAATTCCTGTTTCTGATTGAATTCTATTAGAAATGATTACGTTGTCTAAAGTATCATCCACCATAGTTCCGGTGGCGTTTGCCACATATTCGATTCCCTCTTTCAAAAAAAGGCCGCATAGAGGGAAAATAATTTTTTCAGAAAGAAGTCTGTATTCTATGATTGGTCTAAGCTGAACATTGCCGTCTTTGCATGCCGTTAAGCACGCCCTCATATCTTTTCGTATAGCTTCCCAATTTTCTTCAGAGGCGTCCGTACTGTTTATGCAAAGGTCTATCAGACTGGCCCCTTTCCTGATAGAGACTATTATTTCGTGAATTCTAACCGACGTTTCGCTCAGACCGTAAGGAAAGTCTACGGCGGCAGAAATGTCGATGTATTCTTTGAAGAATGAGGCTTTAGAAACAAGCCCGGAAGGAACAGAGATACAACTAGCTGTGCATCTTGTGCCAGTAAAGATGCTGCTTAGAATCGAATCATAGTCTGCGATTCTATCATAACAAGCAATTTCCAACTCCATTAGTCTTCTGAGTTCACAACTATCCCACCGGAGATAACCCTAGCTTCGTTGTAAACAATCATCTTTTCTAAAAAGGCGTCGTCATCTTTATCATTAGTAAAGGTGTAGTCGAGTTCACCATTTGGGAACACGAATATAGCCCAGTGTTTGCTCTCGGCTTTTAGTCTTTTTTGCAGGGCTTCAACCTCAAGTCTCACAGACTCGTCTTCAATTTTGGCTTCTTCAATATGAATATTGCACAGCGCATTTTCAACCTCAACCCTGACATCTCTAAAGTTGAACAGTTTTGCAACACCCAAGAAGAATCTATATCTAGTTAAAACGACTAGAACCTCAACACCACCGATGGATTCAATTGTATCTTTTACTTCTTCTGTGATATCAAAGTTGGTGTATCCCATCCAGCAGTCAAATTGCTTAGTTGGACTCATCCGGTCATGTAGGCGATACATGCCAACCGGAGTAGAAACAATCGTGGGAAGTTCCGATATAAACCCAGAGTATAACTCTGTGATATCAATCTCTTCGCCTTCTTCTTCTTTTGTGCTGGACTGTAGTTGAGAAAAGGGGTTTATAGGAGAGTTTTGCTCTACTTCATCCTCCCATTTTTCCCAAGCGATTTTTCTAACCAACGACATGGTGGCCTCCTAGCTATATAGGAATGTTAGTATCGTCCAGAGATGTGCTAATAACCTGAGTAGGTTTGACAAGGGGGTTATCCCCCAAGGTTTGTCCCGCTGTTAGTAGCTGTAAAAATCCTAGCAGTTTTATGTAATCTTTTTCGTTACCGTCTGCTATACAGGAATCTTTTATGATTTTTAAAATCTCTTCAGCTAAAAGCCCATTATTGACTAAGTAAATGAGTTGAGCAAGATTAAATACGCTGTCTTCATCCCACTCACATTCTATCCCCACGTCTGCATTATCATGGAGAATAAAACGTAGAGAACACGGAGCTTCAGGTTCTAGCTCTGGCTTCTTCTTATTGAAGAACTTAGAAAAAATACCCATGGGGTTACCCCAACGCTTGAACTATTTCTACGCAGCTTTCAGCATGTTCGTAATCTTCTACAGCCTTAAGATATTCTGCAAGAACGTAGGGATGCTCTCCGACACCTACTGGTTCCTCGTATACCCTCATTCTAATCTTGGCTTCTTCCATTTTTGATTGAAAATGGCTTGCAGCCGCCTGACGCACTAATGCTTTATGCGACACGGTCCTTCCTCCTTAAGTTCTTTTAGAATAATAGATTGCGCCGACCGGCGCTGGTCTTTACTTAATCTTTCAGCCCTTGCAAGCGCAACCATTCTTGCAGTCTACACCACAAGCGCAGACATCGCAAGCACAGTCTTCGCAAGAGCAAGCGTTGTGTCGAGGACACACGTCGTGGTTATGGCCGAGCAGAGGACACCAGTGCATAGCGTATCCAACAACTCCACCGATTAGAAAACATAGCCAGTGCTGCCGTACATAATTCAGTAACATTTTTTTCTCCTCGTTGTAGTGTTATTAGTATTTCATCCATTTTTTTATCTTTTCCGTCTTTCTCTTCGTCATCGCCATTCTTCTTGTACATTTTTCCGGCATCTTCTTCACAACTGCTCCATATTTTCAATAGAGAAATCACAATCATGGTGAGACTTGACGTGTTCGTAACTACTATAACTTTTCCCTTTTACCTTACAGAGAAAATTTCCCATGTCGCGTAAATGAACTAACTGTGCATGGTCGTTCATTATTTTCTTGCTTTGGGAACAATCTATATCCACTCCTTTGTTCTTTAAAAAAGAAATGAAAAGGAAGGCTTCGGGAGAAACCTCTCCGTTATTGTGTAAGCCCTTGTATAAGCCCCTATAATTTTCAACTCCGAGCATGGAACAGTGAGCAGGGTTTTTCCTAGCAGGAAGTTTTTTGCAAAAATCTAGAGCAGTTTGGTACATTCCAAGAATGTTCTCCGTTTTACCACCTGCTATATGGTCAGACGGATGAAGTTGTTCTAGGTCGTCTGGAGCAAACATAAAATTGCTTGTGGTTAATTTTTCAGGGCTGGACTTCATTGCTTGTATAAATTTTGATAGCTTTGTATAATACTCATCACATCTAAGTTTGATTGCATATTTTGTATTTACCTTTTTCAGCCCGTTTAAAGAGCTAGCAGCCTGATAAGCTACATTGGAATTATTATAGTAGTCGTCATATTTTGAGATGTCTTCTTTGACTACGGTGATGTTTTTATTTTCAATTATTTTATCAGCATTGTCTATAAAACTACCTACAGAATTTTCCCATGTAGATATGATAATTTTATCAACCAAATTTAAATACTCATCAAGGTGGTGCAATCCTTCTGCTGTGCTTTCGTCGTAGGTAGAGACAAGTGGGCCTTGCATAACTATTGTTACATCTTTATGTTTCATTCAACTTTCCGGCATCTTCTTCCTCAACGGGAACGCACTTCCCATCTTTCGCAACGTATCCTTCGTTGCAGTTAGGTGGATACCCAGCCTTCTTGTTCGCATTCGTATAAGATTCCGCTGCTTTGTTTAAAATGTGGTTTGCCCACTCATTTAAATCGTCTGACATAGTCTCACCTTTTACTCGCTTAACAAAGATTAAAGTTCTACCATTTTTTCTATGCCCTCCCCTCCTTTTGAAGTGGAAAAGCTCGCCAGTTTTAGGGTCTTCATATAAGAAAATCGCAGAAGATTTTCCTTTATTTTCCCACTTGCTGTTACAAAAAGCAACTCTTTGTTTAGAATCTGGAAAATCCCTTTTAGCCTCTTCGCTAGACATGCATCTAGAGATATAATTTTTCTTCTCTTCGTCTTTACGTGGCGATGGCATTTTAGAACCCTTATTTTTTGTGCCCGATTATAAGATAGTTGAAATCGACCATTTTGGGAAATTCCTCATGTATTTCAATTTCAAAATCATCTGTAAGCATATCGTGAAAATCGCTTAGTCTTTTTGCTGGCCATTTGTGGGGCACGGGATTCATCATAAGATAGATAGATTTTGATTTTTGTATATATCGTTTATAGTATTGAGATATCCCTTTGTTATCAAGTTCCGCAATGCAAAACTCGCTAATCGTCAAATCAAAATCTTCTGTTTCGCCAGAATTGGTTTCTACATTCAAAGCTGTCAGGTACTTTTTAGACAGGGCCACCACATTATCTAAGTCAACCAACTCATAAGATTTAATATCGTAGAACGAAGACAGAACAAAACAAAGTCCACCATATCCTACACCAATTTCGACTACATTTTTGTTATTTAATCCACCAAAATACTTTTCGATATCACACAGCGTATTTATCCTGTGCATCGTATCTGAAGAAATCATTCCGTACTTTTTTGAATCCCATAAACCGGGGTTTCCTATGGTATCATTCTTTTTGAATATGTCTATACTTTCTATTGCTTGTGGGAATTCTTTTTCTGCTCTTTCTAACCATTTCTTAGCTTGAAGTTCATTGCACATCCCCACTATGCTGTTATATTTTGGCTCACTCTTAAAGTTCTGAAAAGTAGACTCGTTATTAATGGCATCATCAACAATATCTGAATAATCATTTACTACTATTCTATTAACATCCCATTGTTTAAACTTATCTTTTGGTCTCTCAAATCCTTCATTTGAAAAAATGAGCATATCTCCTTCTTGACTGGCAAGATATTTATGAATATTTACTCTAGACATATTCGATGCTCATAATTTGTTTTGCTGAGTTCTCCCAAGAAAATCTTTGGGCTGTTTCTATCCCGCTGGTATTCTCTTCCAAATGACCGCCCTGTTTTAGCGCGTGAATATCCCGCATATAAGCGGCGATTAAATCGATTTGTTTATCGCCAATATGCGCCCACTCTCCCTGCCCGGTAAACCACTTCCCGTCATTGGCCTCTTCAAGAGTGTCTGTTTTTATCAGCATGCAATTATCGTCGTCACAAAACTCTGTATGGCCAGAATAGTCTGTGGCTATAACGTGCTTTCCGCAAGCCATCATCTCTAGAAGCTCTAAGTTCCACCCTTCTGCTCTGACTGGAAAAACCCCGCAATCAGCAGACTGCATAATATCCGCAACAGAAGTTTGGCTTTTCTGTTTTGGAATTATCTTAACATTGCTTCCCATCTTCGAGGTTTTGTATTTTCTCTCCCAGTCATAGTTTTCCTGCTGGCTATAGAAGGGGTTGGCACACATCATCCAAAGCTCAACATCGTCGTCTGGCTCAAAAGCCCTGTCGAAAGCCTCGCAGAGAATATCGTGTCCCTTTCTTATTTCCCATTTACCACAGTTAAAAAAGACGGTTTCTTTTCTTAGTCCAACTTGGGGAGAAAATATAGTTGAATCAACGCCTAGCGGAATAACGTGTACATTGTCGGGATTTATTGTTATATTTTCTACAACAATATTTTTAGCCCATTTAGAGCAAACAAACAATTTATCTACATTAGAAAGATGATAAGATTCTTTCTCGTTAAATTTGTTCAACTCAAATATAGGAAAGCCTATTTTGGGTCCACGACCAACAAATTGTGACATATCGTCTTGATGCCAAATTCTAATACATGGCGCATCAAAATCCGGCATATCGGCACGATGGAAGCATGTAGTCAAAAGCTCGTGGTCTTGTTCGTTAGGCCATTCTGGCCTTCCCATAGCCCACAGGGAGACTAAGTTCTCCAGTTCTGATAGAGCCTTGACTATATTGCCACCGGCAACGCCATATCCTAACTGATTTATCGGAGATATAATATTGAAATTCATACCGCAGCCGCCTCCACAACGTTAGAATTTATTAACCCTTTCCAATAAGAAAGTTTGGCTTTATCAAAATTAAACAGTTCTTCTTTGGAAAAATATGTCTCGTACTGTTCCTTGAGAAGACCGGGGGTTACGTCATGCCACTGGTTAACTACAAGCATAGGAAGCCCTGAAAAATATCTCACAAGAGGGCAGTCTCTAACTATGGGTATTGAGCCTAGATACAAGGTTTCCCAAAATCGATAAGTATCAACGCCATTCCCCTGCGGACAGAAAACATAAACATGTTGTGCGATTTCATCTAAAAATTCTTCAACCTCAAGCTCTGGAGTTTCTCTAACCGTTGTCCAAGGAAGTTCTCTGGCGATAAATTGTGATTTAAGCCTCCACCGTTCGTCTGTGTAGTTTTGCCAATTAATATACGCAAGGTTTTCCTTGTCTTCAAAGTCATACCTCTTGATAGTCGGTATAATTTCGGAAGCGCCTTGATTAACACCGAAAGGCAACCCTACAATGTTGTCTTCCTGCACCATCGTGTTTGATAGATACCATTTCTTAATATTGCTCGGTATGCTCGACATGGTTTCTGATGTAAAAGTATCTATTTTTATGGAATACTTATGTCGTATGTCGCACACCTCTGGCCTACAGCGAGGAGGAATTGTTAAAAATGAATAGCCAGCTTCTTGCCATCGGCCTAGCTGATTGTGCAGGGAGGGAAAATGCTTGATTATGTCAATCGACACCGGATGCTCTTCCTGTAAAGCAAGCCCAAAGTCGCTAAACCCGCTAACAACCACGTATTCCTTATCTGTTTTTTTGCACTTCTCAAAAAATTCAGGTATCCATTCCATGTTGCAGTACACGATTCCTGCGGGTGGAATGTCCTCCTCGCCTGTATAAGCTACTTCGTAGTTCACATCGAACATATCCATCCAAGACTTGACTTCTATGATATCTTCTCTTGTTACCTGCATGATTCCTCGCCTTTTTGTGTGGAACACCTTTGTAGTATTATACCCTGCCCGTTCTGTTCAAAAGCTTCTTTACGGGCTTCAAAAAATAATGTCCGATGAATCCTCCAATTCTATTCATTCCCAGAGAAGTTCTAAGTTTGTTTTCTAGTCTGGTTAGCGGACATATTTCTCTAGTGAAAGTAACTGTTAATATAAAGCTGTTTAGGGGCATCCATATCCATAAATCGTATAGGAATGGCAGAATAAAGAAGGCCGCAATATTGACCAGTATCACAAAGGCATGGAACCCAATTAGAAGATAAAGCAGCACCTTCTTCACGTCATCTATTCTTTTTGGTTTCTTGCTGTATAAAGCTTTAAGCATTTCTAGACTGACTTTAAGTGAGTCGTTGTCAGTCTTCTGCCCAATCTCTTGTTCTAATCTCGCTGTAAGTTCTCTGGCTTGTTCTTCATCTAAATATTCGTCTAGTATTTCAACTATACTAAAAGCTTCTTGCTGACTAGTGGGCATGATTGCCTCCGATTAATTAACGTACTTTTATAATCTCAGAGTCCGTTTCAATCCAGCATCTAACACTGCCGGGTTCCGTCGTTTCTATCGGTGATTCCTTGTCGTAAATTATCTCACACGGACCATTAATTTTTATACGGTGGGCTTTAAATTTTGTTTCCCCGTCTTCTTGATTAACGATAACCGGTTTGTTTTCATTAAAGTTTTGATTAGCAGCAACCGTTGCTCGGCAGATAAACACCTTATTCACTTACAGCCCTCCCCTTAAGTTCTTCCCAGTCTTTTCCGGGCCTAGACATCAGGTTGGTGTTCCAAGCGCCCTCTATAGTATTAGCTTTTATACAAAGCGTTTGAGCTAGATGCATTAGGGCGTTTATATCTTTAGGAAAACAGCTTCCCCCAAACCCATAGTGGCCATCCGGGCCGGGAACAGCCCAGTGGCTTTGGCCGAGCCTTTCGTCATATAGCGAGTATTCAACCACCTTGTCGTAGTCTACATTTAAGCTTTCGCATATATTGTATATCTCATTTGCAAAAGATACCTTAACGGCCAAGAAGGAGTTGGTTAAATATTTCACCATTTCAGCTACAGTGGAATCTGTTTTTATTATATCTGCGCCGGGAAATATCCGCGAATAGAACTGCTTCAGCCTAGTTGTCGCTGGTCGGGGGCCGCCGAGAATAACTCTTTTAGTCCGCTCAAAGTCATCTTCAGCGTTTCTTTCTAAAAGGAACTCGGGATTGAAAACAATTTGAGAATCCTGACAAAGAGTTTGAAGGGTTTTTGTTGTGTTGGGTGGCACGGTAGACTTTATTACCACAATATTTTTTCTACCCGTGCTGCAAGCTTCCTGAACAACATCCTTGACTATTGATACGTCACAAGAGCCATCTTGTTTCATAGGTGTTGGAACACAAACAAAAATTAGCTCACACACTCTGGATAAATTCTCTATGTTTTTGTGTGTGGATAAATTTGTATGCGCTTTATCGTAAGTGTATACTTTGTAGTATTTGGAAAATACGTGTTTTAGAGCGCCGCCCACGAACCCCTGACCTATTATCCCAACGCTTTGAATTTTCATAATTTTTCCAAGGCCCCTCGTACATACCGACATGCCGCATCTGCATCTTCCTTAGAAAATGTCAGGGATGGCCTAAGCCTAATCGAACGGCTACCACACTTAAGAACTATCATATTTTCTTGTAGTAATTCCACCATCCTGTCACGAAGCTCTGAACTCGGTAAATCAAATGCTATCATTAGCCCCCTACCTCTTACATTATCTATTCCTTTCATGGTTCTCAGACGCCATAAAAGGTGTCTACCGACATTTTCTGCGTTTTCAACCAGCCCCTCCCTTTGAATGGCATCAACTATATAGACCAAGCGAACCATATCAACAATATTGCCGCCCCATGTAGAATTAATCCTACCGCTAGTGTTGAAGACATTGTCTTTTACCTCGTCGATTCTATCGGTAGAGCAGAAACCGCATACCTGAGTCTTTTTACCAAAGCACAACATGTCGGGAACAACGCCAAAATGTTCGTAGGCCCACATCTTTCCGGTTAAGCCCATTCCGGTTTGAACCTCGTCAAATATCAGAAGGCAATCGTTTTCATCGGCTATGCGTCTTAGATTTTTGAAGAACACTGGCGGGAAATGTCTGTCGCCACCTTCACCCTGTATGGGTTCAACTATGATTGCGGCTACTTCGCTGTGGATACGTTTCTCTATCTCTTCCCAGTTAGGTTCTACCGTTGTCCATCTAAACTTTGGGAAAAGAGCGGTTTTTTCTGGCGTCGTATTAGTTAGAGATAGGGTGTATCCTGTTCGTCCGTGAAAAGCGTTCTTTAAATGAAAGACATCTAGATTGTTAATGTCTACTGTGTGGCTATACCCCAGCTTCTTAGCTTTCCAGTCAAAGGCAGCCTTTAAAGCATTCTCAACACCAAGAGCGCCGCCATCTATAAAAAAGTAGTGCTTAAAATCGGGGGTAATCTCAGAGAACTTTTCTACAAAATCTGCATATTCCTCTGAGTACATATCGCTATTAGCCAGTTTTACCCTGCCAGCAACGCCCATTTCTGCTTGGGCTTTAATCAGCGCTGAATGCTTCCAGCCAAGAGGCTGGCTTGCAAATTGTGAATAGCAGTCTAGATACCTCTTGTCCGTATTTAAATCGACCACATAAGAGCCAAAACTACGTGTTTGGTCTACGACTATATGAAAGCCGTCAACCAATATGTTTTCTCTTAACGTTTCTATAACTTGAGAGTCAGGCATTTGGCTGCTCCCCCAGACTTTATGAATTCAGACAAGTCACACACCTCCTGTTTATATCCAGCAAAAGATAGGTGGCTATTCTCTGAAGGGGTTATAACTGAACCTTTTACGTTAATACTGTTGCAAATAAACTCATCGGCTTGGTCGTCGTGGACATTGAGAATATCAAGTCTGCCTCTATTGGTTCCAATTTTTATGAACTCGTCAATCATTATCATCTGAGAGTAGTCGGAAAACGCATCTTTAAAATAAACAACTCTATCATTCATCGGCATGAAGCAGGTGTCTAGGTGATAAAAATAGGGATTGATTAATTCACACGACACATAGTCAACGTTTAAAGTGTCCGCAATAATCTTATGCGCTGCTCGGTCGGTACGAAACCCATAACCAAGAAAAAGGGTGTCGCCTAAAAACAAGGCGTCACCCTCTCCTTCAAAACAGATGCTTTCTGGAAGCTCAATTACTCTATAGTCACTTTTCAAAAACCATTCTTTGTATAGCTGTTTTTCTCCCCGTCTCTCCTTGTGTTTAAAATTGGATAGGACTACAGTTTTAGTTTTTTTATGTACGAGACCGGCGTTGGCCGTAAACACCATATCTGGAAAATGAGGGTGAGGCTCTATATAACGAAGCTTTGCCCCAGATTCTGTTAGCTTGTTGCAAAGATTTAACCACTGCTTGCTAGCTTTTTGGGGGTCTGCGCCATTATCTATGCGCATCCAAGAATTAATCTCATAGCTGATATCGAAATATCTTGGATTGCATACTAGAATCTCATTCATCAGTTCCCGTTGTCATACCTTGTGGAAAGTTAAGTGAGTCTCCATGATTAACAGTCCAAGAAACTTCGTGAGTAACAGACCTAAAGGTTCGAGCGGCACTAGGCTGTCCGTTACCAGACTTCTTTACTCCACCAAAGCCCAGATGGCTCTCAGCAGCAATGCTACCACCATTCCAATAACCCAGACCAAAATCACATTCGTTACGAATTCTTCTAGCAACCTTAAAGTTCTCTGTTACTACTCCTAGAGCAAGCCCATAATCAGTGTCGTTGTAAATACGAATAGCATCAGATACTGTGTCGTAAGGAATGACTGCCACATGAGGCCCGAATACTTCTTGTTTAAGATAGGGTGCATCTCTCCACTCCGTCTGATATACAGTAGGTGTTAAAAATAATCCATCCGAATGGCATCTAGTACCCATGAGCAGAACATCTGCCTCTGGGTCATCGTCAACCATATCGTTAAATTCCATCACTTTTTCTAGCTGCTTTTTATTGATTAGAGGGCCGTAAAAAACATCCTCATCAAACGGGTCTCCCGTTACGAGGTCTCCGCTCTTGTTGGCAAATTCGTCTGCAAATTTGTTGTATAGAGAACGATGAACAATTAACCTGCTAGCGGACACACAGCGTTGACCAGATAGTTTGTAAGCGCTGGCCAAGCATGCGGCCATTGCCATGTCATAATTTGCGTCTTCATGAATAATTACCGCCGATTTACTTCCCATCTCACAGGAACAGGTTTTGTGCCAGCTTTCAGCACAAGTCTTTCTAACGTGCATCCCAACTTCCGCACTTCCAGTAAAGCAAATGTGGTCTACGTCTCTATGGATTAGTTCGTCGCCAGTCCGTCCGTCTCCCTGAATCATGCTGAATACACCGGGAGGAAACCCAGCTTCATGATAAAGTTCTGCTGTTAGTTGACCAGCCCAAGGCACATCTTCGCTGGGTTTAAGAATTACAGTATTGCCTTCAATAAGAGCAGGAGCAGCGCACCAAAAACCACCAATCGCAAAAGGAAAATTAAAAGGCGCAACGATTGCAATGACCCCTTTTGGCTTCCTAAGCATAAACGCATCTTTTTCTGGCAACTCCGAAGCAATTGCTTCACCATAAGGCATCCTCCCTGTACTAAACGCATACTGCGCCATATGCAAAGCCTCGTTGACCTCCGCAATAGACTCGTTATAGACCTTGCCTGTCTCCAGACTAATCACTCTGGCGATTTCTTCTCGTCGTTCTTCGACCAAACCGGCTAGGTTTAGAAAATACTCTGCCCGCTGGACCCTACTGTATTGTCTCCATCCTTCAAAAGATTCTCTAGCTGTTTGATAAGCACTATCTATATCAGCAGTTGATGACTGCGGAAAAGACCCTAGAATTTTTCCAGTAGCGGGATTTGTACTATCAAAATATTCTACGTTTGTTGGGTCAGGGGAGAAAAATTGACCATTAACGTAGTTAGCACCCTGTACGATTTGATGTGTTGTCATTTTACTTCCTTGGTAGATTCCATAAGATTTTTAACTGAGTTCTCACAGAAGCCCTTATTGCCTCTTTGTATAAGTTCTATTATCATTCCGCCAAGATAATCCAACGGCTTGGTGAAAATTTGTCTTAAGTCATCTTCTGGGCAGTCTATAATGTCTTCTGTAAGAAATTCTACGCCTAGACTTTTCCACTCTTCTACAAGGGTGTCTATTTTTCTAGTCCTGTAGGCTATATGATGTATTCCACCAACCCCACCACGAGATTCAACCCAGTTGTCTATGATGGAACCAGAAGTGCCGTCAGATATAAAAATTTCTGGGCCTTCACGAACCAAAACCTCTGGCTTAACTGGGGGTCGGAGGGCGTAGCACTTCGCCTTGGAGCCATCATCGAATTCTATATCGAATTCGGTGCCAACTTCATAATTGAACATCGACTTAAAAAACTCAGCGGCCTTGTGCCGGTCTTTAACCCTGTAGGCAATATGGTCTAATCTCATTTTTGAACCTTGAGATTATAGGCAATCCCCTTGCCGCCAGTATCCAATTCTTCTACTACAACGTTTCCATATCTATCCCTTCCCTTAAGATTATCTATCTCCTTCCATATTTGAGACCATCCTTCTTCTGTGTCGCCTTCAACCCTAGCGGCCTTGTCGTCTATATACATAATGCCAGCTAGCTTGCCCATGTGCGCATGATGATATTTAACACCGTGGTCTTCTAACCAATCTGTCCACTCCCTGTATCCTCTCTCATACTGCCTGTGTATGTTTCCGTTCTCTCTGTCGCCATATCGCGCAGTATAAAGAACAATCTCATACCCCATGTCGTATAGTTTGTTTACTTGGTCGATGCCGTGCTGAAGCGGGCCAGCTTTAGAATAATCACCACCGTGATTCTTGTCTGCTATAACTCCATCACAATCTACTATTAATCTTTTACTGCTGTCTGGCATATTTGAAGCTCCTTGTCAGCCAGTGTATGTTGTTCTTGCCGTAGCTACTTAACGTGCTTTTTTTGTCTCTGTTCTTTCCAGAATTTAAAAATTTTTCTTCCACTCTTATTACTCCGCAGGAAAAAGTTTTGTCGTTTATTTCCAGAAGAAGAAGAATAGATTTGTTCCGTATTTGTTTAGGAGAAATCATCCAATTTTTTCTGACCGTAGTTTTAATATCGAACTCCAACCCATCAAGTAGACAGTCACAGTTTACACCCTGACGAGCCGAAAGTTGTTTTCTTATATGTTCTTCTACCCTTGCTCCTACCAAAGTCTTTCCAAGAGGGTCTAAGTCCTCTATACTATTCGCCCCAAACTTCGCTTCACGCACAGCATCAGAAATAGCCGTAGAAATCTTGCCTGTAAAATCTTTAGTTCTTTCAACTATCGCTGAAAATTCTTCGACCTTGGGTTCTTCTTTTTCCCACAAGAAAAGTTGTTTCATTTTATTAAATACCCTTGGCAGGACTCGAACCTGCGACCCTCGGATTAGAAATCCGATGCTCTGTCCAACTGAGCTACAAGGGCGGCTATTATCCCCGTAGCTGTTTTAATATTTCCCTTGCGTCG
>Ga0209349_1000433_pt1 | contig 22181 bp, 37 predicted proteins | sample ETNvirnome_2_130_FD_184067 | JGI IMG/M metagenome (GOLD analysis project Ga0209349, IMG submission 184067) | Marine viral communities from the Pacific Ocean - ETNP_2_130 (SPAdes) (version 2) | ecosystem: Environmental > Aquatic > Marine > Oceanic | place: Pacific Ocean | collected 2013-06-22
TGTAGGTAATACCTTCCTCCTCTATCTCTTCTTCAATCTCATAGATATCATCATTCTTACTGCTATACTTGATTCTTAATGTATATGTTTTCATATATATAATCTATTAACAAGAATGGTTAAAGTAAAAGTTATTTCAAAAAGTATGTACTTTTCCCTGGAGAGGCAATAGCCAATTTAAGGTTTCAGACCTTGCATTTCTTCAGAGCCAGTTCCATTTATAGTCTCGGACTAAGCTCTACCCATACTCTGCTTTATAGCAAGGCTAGTTTTGACAATATCGGAGAAAACTCAAGGAGGTCAATGTACCTGTCAATTCAGGAACTCCCCTACAATCCGACTTCTGACCCCTTAGGTAGAACTACTGCTAGGGTACCTACTGGGTGATTATTACTATAAAATAATAACATTGTCATGGGGAATATAGTATAATTATTAGAAATAACCAAAGGTTTTGAAAATTGTGTGATTTTAGTGTGTGGCTTTATACCAAGACCTACCCCCCTATAATGGGGTTTTCGCTTAAGCGATTACGTTATTTTTGAATTGAGATTATGAAGTTAACTTAAACAAATAACCTAGGAGGCATAAATGCCAGAACAACTAAGAACTGTACTAACTTCCTTGCTAATTGGTCTAGTAGGTGACTATATTGAGACCATGAAGTTTGTAGCTCAGAAACAAATTATAAGCAGTCGCAATCCTCAGGGATGGATGGTAGATAAGGCATACAATAGTATGTTCCAGAATGTACCTCAGTTTGCGTCTCAAGCTGCTAATCCAGTACCAGTCCAAGGTGCAGGTCTTGACATAGCTAGTCTCATGCAAGCCTTGACACAGCCACAGGCTGGACAACCAGCAGTCGCTGCTCCCGCAGCTCCACAGACCATTCAGCATAATGGTCAAACTTACGTGTTACAGACACCTTAAAAGGTTCTGGAGTTCTATCGATCAGAGGGGGAGAAATCTCCCTTTGGTCTTTTATTTTTTTTATACTCTTACTGTATTATTATAATATTATATAGCGAGTATTTGATTGGTAAGATAACAATAGTATTGTATACTTGAAGATTGTTCATGCAGTATAGCTGTAAACTTGGTATATGAGTTCTAAGCATTAAGGCTAATCACCTCTTCTTAAGTTGATAACTTGAGTAGTTCTTTCAATAGAGCACTATAGTTTGCTTAGTTCCATCCCCAAGTAAAAATACCATGTGTTGAAGGCAGGCGTCATGGCAAGTATATAGTATTATAACCACTAACTTATACTTAACAATAACTTCAGAAGGGAGACTTATATGTGGATACGCATATTGGGTATAACTTATAACCTTAATCTTGTTCAATCTATTGAATATTGCATCAAGAAGAAGGAGCTCTATTTTCATTATGGTTTACGTGGATCATATACTGGTCGTAGTCAAACTAGTTCATTTGCTACACAACAATATCCTATTGAAGATACTGTTACTATCAGTTTCATACGCCATAATTATGGTAATGAATATGGTTTAGCTGTTTATGCTAAAATCATTAAAAAGCTGAAAGTATTTGATTCCGATCCTTTGGAAAGTGAAAGAACATTAGGTATTGCTGGGCCTCCTTTTGAAAGTGCTCATCCTGATGCTGAGTTCATTGAAGGATAATCTTAAACGCAGGGTAAGCTAATAACTTGCCCTGTTCTTTTCCTTTACAAAGAGATCACCTTGACGTGGTGTAAAGGCTTTTAACTAAGAATCTCATCAAATGGATAGATTGTTTAAATAACTTTTGGCACTCTAAATCATATCAGTCGGCAAGCTATCAGGATTACTGAGTTCATAGTCCAGTTGGTTGCTGGATAAACCACTATGAAACAATATGAATGGTAGTGATTGACGTTTTTAACATTGTCAGTAAATCATATTACGGATGCTATTAGCGAACTTGAGTGCCAAAATCTTTTAACCTTTGAAGGGAGGCTATTAATATGCAAAAAAATGAAAGTGAGTACAAAAGAAGACAGCGTATAGTATGTTTGGATGGATTTAGCATGTCTGTTCAAGCAGATAGTAGTATGCATTGTTCACCAAGGGAAGATGGAATTGATACTAAATATGTAGCAGTCGAAGTTGGATACCCAAGTGAGGAAGATGTGTTATTAAATGAACATGTTGAGGGTAATTATTTAGATATTGAAAATGATGAATCTTATACAAATTCAGTTTATCCTTGGGTACCAGCTGAAGTTGTTAAAGAAGTAATAGACAAGCATGGTGGTATGATAGGTGGAGAATTGCCGTTGTTAGATTTGACAACAGAATCGGTATTCTCAAAGAAGGGAGACCATTAATATGAGAGAACTTGCAATTAAAATAATTAATACACTCTTTCCACATTTAACAAAAGCATATAGTTTTGTAATTCATGAATCTAAGAAATCAATGCTTGATAAATTATTAGAGCTAAAAGATAATGAGCTTATTGCTTTGTATGATGCAGTTGTACATAAACACATAGAAAGAGATTAATTTGCCCTAGAGTGTATGATTAACATCATATGACTTTAGCTACAAAGGGAGGATAGTAGTCTGCATTGCCCACAAGCATGTGCCCACGAGTCTTATTTATAAGATAGATCCCAGGGTAAAGTGGACCTCCCAAAGCTTAAAGCAGTAGAGCTGAGTCACAGCAAGGTGGATAAGGTCCTCTGAAATAGGTCGCATGCGCTCTGCTGTTTTAATTTAGTAAAAAACTATTAACTTAAACTCTTGAAGGGAGTAATAAATGATACTTAAAAATGGTAGTTATGCTGTAAAAAGTATACTGTTAAATAATCCAATACCATTTAATTCAGAATATCGAACAGAGAATGGTAGTCTTAAAAAAGGTGCACAACGCAAATGGTGTAAAAAGATGATAAGAAGAGAAGGTGCAAAAATAGTTAAAATGAGAGCTATTAGAGAGAAAATTAAACTAGCTAAAGAAAGAAGGGAACAAAATGTTAAAACTAAATAATATCCAATTAGTGGAGATCTATAAACAACTGTATGATGAAGATAGAATCAAGTTTGGTAGCAGAGCTTATCAAAGAATGATAAATCTTAGAAAAGGTATTAGAAAGAAGATTAAATAAGGAAAGGGAGAGATTAAATGAGTGTATATGATACAATAAATTATATCGATTATGGTTTAATGGGTATAATAGGAATACTGTTGATGGGAATACTATGTTTGTATCGAGACTTAGTAAGTGCAAGAAATCATGGAGAACATTGGAAGATTATTGCTTTAGAAAAAGAAAGATTACATAAGGTACTTGATAATGCAAAAATTGAGGCGGAAAGAAGATTTAATATAATGTTGGAAGACTTTAAGAATAAGAATGCGGAGTAGGTAATGTTTAGTCAGCACCTATTCGTAAATCCTACTCCCTTCATCTAGCTACATACCAGGATGAATGGGTGCTGATGTAATTAACATGGCTCTAGCTTATAATTTTAGAAAGAAAGGAAATAATAATGAGTGAATATATAGTATTAGAACAAGAAATGAAAGACATGGCAGATACTATAATAAAATACTTACCAAGAATAACTGTATGTCTTGAAGAAATAGCTAAAGATAGAGATGAATACGCTGAAGATATTGACCTTCAAGCGTTTGCACAGGGAAGAAAGTCATCATTTGATGGAATTAATTCACAGAGTGATAAGAATGAATTTGATAGAAGTGAATAGGGGAAAACAAATAATGACTAATATACTATTATGGCTGTATAGCTACTTACCATTTCGTATGGGTAAATATATTGCTATGTATGATTGTCCACATTCAGAACCATTACATTTTCATCATGATGGTTGTCCATCTTGTTACTTTGATTATTGTAATGGATGTGGAGAACAGCTTCCTGTATGTTATTGTGAAGAGGAGCGTAATTATGAAAGTAATTAAAGTTTATGAAGATGAACCAGTAAGTAGTTGTTGTGGAGCTAACTTTGGTTTTCCAGGATGGCCTGATTCTGATTTATGTAGTGCTTGTGGAGAACATGCAGATCCTGAATCTGAAGAAGAAGAGTTTGATGATGAAGGTACATGGAAAGAAAAAGAAGAATATTTAGACTATAAAGAAAGAAGGCCAGAAAATGATTAAAGAAGAAAATAAGATAGTACAAGCAATACTTAAAATAGCAGATGCGATAGATGGACACTCTGAGAGTATTGATGGTTTAGCAAAACAAATACAATGGTGCTTTAGAACTGATTTTGACGAGAATGTTGCAGATACATTAGGTAAAATAAATAATCAATTTGTAAAGTTTAATAGAGCTAAAGAAAGAAAGACAAAAGATGGATAAAAGAAAAGGACTTCCTTCGGTAAGAATTAGTCCTGAACATAAAGAGAAGTTATTAATGCTTGCTAAGAAACATTATCGCTGTACAAAGAATGAGATGGAATACTTAATAGATAAAGAAGTATTTGATGAATCTTATAAAACTTATATAAAACAGGGAGAAGAAAAATGAAAAAGTATGGAATAGATTATCATTGTTATCCAGGAATATTGGGACCGATGGATTATGAAAATGGTGGTAATAAATTAAATCTATTACGATGGATTATTCAAAAGCTAGTAGACTTGAATAATTGGATAGAAAGGAGTAATGATGGATAAAGAAGTAGCATTACTTCAAGATGAAATAGATAAGCTTGAATTAGCTAATTGTGAGGCACAGCACAAAATAGAAGAACTAGAACACAAGATCCTTGAGATGAAAAAAGATGAATACGACATGGTTAGTGCAATAGGTACGGTGAAGGACTTATTGAAAGGATACTAAATAAAAACAAACAAAAAGGAGTAATAAATGAACCTAGTAAACATGAAGGTTAAAGATGTAAAAGCTAATGAACATAATCCACCAGTGAGAACAGATAGAAATAATAAGTTTAAAAAGCTTTTAACATCTGTATCTAAGTATGGTTTGATTAGTCCTATAGTAGTCTCAAGTAACAATGTACTCATTAATGGCAATAGAAGACTTGCTGTACATAAAGACTTAGGAAAGAAAACAATCGCAGCTATTAGACATAACTCAGATTCACATTTACGTTTTGATGAGTATTTTGTTGAAAGTAATGTTGTAGAAGTAATTTCTGGATCTCAGTGGGCATGGAGATATCTTAAAGGTGCATCAGTTCCAAGTAAAATAAGAAGTGTATGTACATTCTTAAAAACAGTTGGTGGTGAACCATGTCTTCATAGAATGGTAGAACTAAAGAAATCACCAGTGTCTTTTGCAATTGGTGTAGGTATGTTTAGGAATTATACTGGAAATATGAGCAATACAATGGCAAAGAAAGTAATCTATTGGATGCTCTATGTTGATTCAGCATATAGACTAAAATCTCTCATAGGTGAATATGTTCCTATGCAGATATTAGTAAATGCTATCAAAGAAAAGAAGCAAATCGTCCATACTGGTAAAGGCTGGACACTTAAATAAAAAGGAGAAAACATGAGAAAATACCAACAAGGTGATGTACTATTCATCAGACAAGATAATGCTAATACTGATAAAGGTTGGAATGTTACCGAAGAAAGAAAGTTTGGTACTGATAGAATGGTAACTTGCATAAAACCTGGAGATAAAATGAGTGGATATCATTCTACAGAACATCAGACTGCATATGTTAATGGAAATGCTGAAGGTAAGAAATTAACAGTTGCTCATGGTGAAGTTACAGGACATTCTCATTCATTCTATATGGATAAGAATCCTCCAGGTGTAGAAATAACTGCATTTGGAAGAGTACGAACATCAGTAGGTGATACACCTAGGTTTATAGATGTTCAAGGTTCTGTTACTGTTAATCATGAAGAACATAATGCTCTTACAATGCCTACTGGTTTATATGAAGTAAAGATAGTGAAGGAGTTTGATCATATAGCTGGTAGATCTAGAAATGTGGTGGACTAATGGCTATCTATCAAGCAGTTGAAGAGGGAGTGGGAAGAAAGCAAAAACTTCTTAATCTTCTGAAGACAGGTAAGAAAGGCGATCTTCATACCTTCTATCCAGGATATGGATACAGATTCAATGCATTTGCATTTATAAAAATAAGTAATAAGACTTTAAATGTATATGCATATGATAGATCTTGGTATGAACGTGATCATCATATAGTACCAATAGCAAAAGTTACAAAAGATGGTATACGAATGGATGTTTATCGTGGGAGATGGCAATCTCAAGGTAATCAAATTGGTGATTATGCATATTGGTTTAGAGCTTTCTTAAACCTTGGAATGATAGGTAATGTCAGTTTAAGGTATCTTAGGAAATATACCTTAATGGATTGTAATGGAACTGAAGTTGCAACTTACTTTCCTTTAAAGATTGACTGGGATGGTAACTTAGTAGGCAGAGTTCCTAAGGCTGCTATAAAGAAAGCTGCTGAAGCTTGTACTGAAGATAGAAGGATCAGAAATAACAATGCTAGATCTAATTACCAAAATACAAGAGTAGTTCGTTTGATGAAATTAGCTGAATCCACAGGTAATTGGGATAAGTTAAAGTGTTCAGATGTATTCTGTTTAAATAATGTAGCCAAGAGAACAGAGCTTATTGAACATTTTGGTATAGATACCATTCTTGCAACCCTGGAACATGAAGTTGTAGATAAAGAAGTAATTGATGGAAGAAAGTATGAACTTCTAAGATTTGCAATGCCAAGTGTAAGAAGATTGGTAGATCTAAATACCAGGAATGAAGAAACGGTTACATCTACAAGGCCAGCAACATACTTGAAGATGATTAACCCCTCTACAGGTGAAAGTTGTGTTGAAGGAATTCCAAACAATAAAATTGAATGGAAATCTGAAATCAATATGATGACTGTAAGAGAAGCTCTTGCATGGAGAGATGGTGATGATATATACAATGTACCAGTTGCATTGACTTAAATGAAGGGAGGGAGTAGGTAGAAAGTTTGCTTACTCCCTCAATAACCCTTGTTTAAGATGATGTTATTATGTATATTCTAGGACTAAATAATGGATGAAAATAGGATTTGCAGCCAAGTAATACAAATATACCTTAAATTGTATTTAAAGTATAAAAAGGTTGGTATTGGTAACAAAACTCCTGAAGGACATTTAGTCACAAAAGAAGCAATACAGAAGTTTTCCAAAAGACTTCAAAAGTATTTAGCTTTACAATAAAATAACCCAGATAAATAGCTCTCTGTGGGCTATCTATCTCTAAAAATAGAAAAAAGGAGCAAAAATGAACAAGATTCTCATGTTCGATACGGAAGCAGGATCACATACATTGGGAGGAGAACCTGATATACAAAAGATGTTCAACTGTCCAGTATTAAGACCATCTACATTTGATGCTTTTGGCAAAACTGTTCAAGAACTGTTTGAATTAAAAGAAGTAATTGTTAAAAAGAATATTACTGATACATTAACCATAGATGAAGTTCAACATAGAACTGTCTCAAAGAATGGTACAAATATAGATACAGTAATCATTGATTCATTCTCAGAGTTAGCCAAGAAATATCAAAGATCTTTAACAGATAAGAATGGAATGATGCAGATGCAATCTTGGGGGAAGCTAAAGAATACATTAGATAAAACTCTTGAATTCATTACTAAAATGCCAGGAGTGTTAATAGTGACATGCCATAGTAAAGTTGAACAACTTGATGATGGCAGAACTAGGATTAAACCATATATAGATGGCAGTACTAAAGATGATATGAGTAAATGGTTTGATTTTGTATTCTATACATATACCAAGAAGAATGGTGCTAAACAGGATTATATGTGGAGAACTGGACATACTGAAGTATATGAACATGCTAAAGATAGAACTGAATTACTTCCAAGTGATATGAAGCAAGATTTTCAGCCAGTAATTCAAGCTGCTAGAGATAAAGGATTCAATAATGTAAGGATTCTAATCATTGGTAGCCCAGGTACTGGAAAAACAAAGAGTTTATCAACATTAATAAATAAAGGAGAAGAAAATGGCAATTAAAACTGTAACTGGTGGCGTAGGTGGAGCTGATTTTACACCTGGATGGAAAGAGTTAACAATTAAGAATGCTAAATATGGCACGTATAATACTAATAAGTATATTGATATCTGGTTTGAAGATTATCCAGAAAACTTAAACTGTCGTGCATATGAAGCTATAAACAAACAAACTAAAGAAGAATTTCGTATTGCTAATTGGTTCAAGTTTGCTAATGCTGGTATTCAAGAAGTCATAGATAATGGTTCTAAAAAGCCAGTGATCACATATGATGATGATCCAGAGAATTTAGTAGGTACTAAAATCAATGTATTCTTTTACAAAGAAAAAGGTAAAGATGGTGATCGTGAATATTCTCGTATATGGCGTGAACCTGCTCCAACTGTAATGGAAACAGATCAAATGGTATATACTGAAGGAGATTGTGCTTATTGGATGAATAGAGCTGAAAGAAGCTATCTTAACTATAAAAGCGTTAAGAATGGTGCATCAAGTTCAATGCCAACAGATAAAGCTTCAAACGAAGTACCATTTTAAATAAACTTTGAGAGATCAATGATCGACAAAATTATCCTTGAGTTTAGTCAACTATTAATAATTTTGTTTAAAGGTTTGTCACCATTCATTGATCTTTCATCTATTGAAAGGCTGGCAATCGGTATATTAGCCAACCCTAATTTACCCACAGCTTTGTCAGCCTTTCTCCTATTTGGATGAATTATGATATATGATTACATAGAGAAGTATGCAATAGCACAATCTATTTTAGGAATAGATAAAGCAATTACAATTAAAGAAAAAGTAATAGGTAAAGAACCCTTAGCAAAAGCCAATATTAATGAACTTGATAAAATAATACGTTTATTAAGAGTAGCATATTTACAATCAACATTTTACAAAGGGAGACAATAAATGAAAAGACCAACAGTAAGAAGACATATTGAAAGTATGATTAAATGGTATTGGGATAATAGAAAAGTAAGTTTCCGTACCAGACATATACAAGGTTTGTCTGAAAGAGGAGTACAACTATTTGGAAGAAGATTAGGTTCTCCATCTACATATGATAGAGTATTCAGAGAAATGAAAGCTGATAACTTAATCAATGTAAGAGAAAAGAAGACTGGTACTGATTCTATATGGCATCTGGAGGGACATAAGTTATGATATATAAAGAGTTTGCATTTTCACTTACAAACCGTCATCACTTCTTTCCTCCAAGTAAAGCCTCATCCTTCTATAACATAGCTTCAGATACATTCATGTCCTTATGGGATTATGATGAAGATGTAGTTGAATATGTTAGAGAGAGGAAGAGTCTTTCTGGTTATAGAGGTGTATTGTATATGCCAGATGAGTTTATACTGGATGTTGATGGAGCTAACTTACAACATGCTAAAGATCTAACTTTAGGATTGTTGCAATTGTTAGATGTACCAACTCAAGTATACTTCTCAGGAGAAAAAGGATTTCATGTACATATATCCAGTTCTGCTTTCAAATGGAAACCATGTCATGATCTTAACTTAAAAGTAAAACATGTATTAAAGAATAAAGGTGTGTATGAATATGCAGATCCTCTGGTAATAGATAGAGTAAGATTAATCAGAATTCCTAATACATTAAAGATACATTCTGGATATTGGAAAGTTCCAATTAAAGAAAGTGAACTAAGAGATATAGATGAGCAATGGTTAGATATAAATGCTTCAAAACCAAGAGATAAGTTTGACTTTAAAGAGATAGAAACTGATGCTGTATTTGATGTATCAGTATCTTTACCAAAAGCTAAATTTGTATCTCAAAGTAGGAATGCTACATCTAATGAATATGTATGTATTCAAAGGATAATGGAGACTGTACCTCAAGGATTCAGGCATAAAGCTGCATTAACTCTTGGATCTCATTTAAGAATAAGATTTCCTGAAGATTCTGTAAGAATATTTATGGAACATTGGAGAACTAAGATATCATCAGATGAACATCCATTTACTGAAGCTGAGATGGATCAGATACTACAATCAGTATATAATGCTAATAATGGAGAAGGATATAACTTTGGATGTCATTCAGAAGTAAAGGATAGACTTTGTTCTACAGAGTGTAAGCTCTATAAATCAAAGAAAGCCATAGGTAACTATGATGTCAGTGATTTAGAACAAGAGTTAATAAGATTCTATACTAAAAATGATGAACCATTAGATATAGGTAAGATATATCAACAAAGTTTTCCTATATATCCAGGTGAAACATTACTGATAACTGCTCCTCCAGAATCTATGAAATCAATGCTTGTATTCAATTGGCTATTAGCTTTTGAAAAGAAAGCATACTTCATGGAATTTGAAATGTCAAGAAAGCAAGTCATTGAAAGAATATCAATGATACATAATGGATGGAACAGAGAATATCTACAATCTCATTACAGAGCTGGAAAGAATGGTCTTCCAAGTTTAGATCATATTAAGTTTGATTTTGAACCATGTTTTCCATGGGAGATTCAAAAGAAGCTTGATGTATTAAACTTTAAACCTGAAGTTATATTCATAGATCATTGTGGATTAATGAAATCCAGGTTTAGAGATGAGATATCTAAGGATAAAGATATATCTGAAGGTATAATGAATCTTTCTAAAGATCTTAACTGTATTGTAATTGGTATATGGGAATTATCTAAAGATGCATTCAGAAATGGAATAGATGTAGCAAGTCCTTCTGGATCATTTAGAGTTTCCTATAATGCTAATAAGATACTAGCATTAAGACCTATTAGAGATGGTGGTGGTTCAATTGAATATCTTGAACTAAGTACATTGAAGAATAGAGAACAAGAGAGATTAAACTGTAGACTAGATGTAGATCCGAAAAAGAATGGGAGAATTCTATGATACAAATAACTAAATGGTTGTCTCCAGATCAGAAACCATATGGAGAAAAATACACACTAAGACAATGGTGTGAAAAAGAATGCAGAGATATAGAAAGAAGAACTGGTAAAGAATGTATTATTAGAGAAGAAGCTGGTGGGAATATAGCTGTATTTAAACTTAGAAACAAGAAAGGAAGCAATAATGAATGATTTAACACTTCATTGTGGTGCACAGAAAGTGCTTCTCAGTGATCTTAGTAAGGTTCCACTACCAAAAGAAACCAGAACATATAAACCAGTTTCTCATTTTGATTTAGTTGCAAACACAACTAGCATGGGAGATATGTTCCTTCAAAACCAAGGATATGAATTAGAAAGTCAGAATTATGCTCTTGGTAGAAAAGGAAAACATATGTTCTTTAATCTTAACTATAAGAAGCTCACTACAGTTGGTAAGGAAAATACTGGATTGACAATAGGTGGAAGAAATAGTTATGATAAGAGTACTACAATAGGAATAGCTGTAGGAATGCGTGTATTTATCTGTGATAATCTTGCATTCTCAGGAGATCAAGTTACATACCTTAGAAAGCATACTGGTAATGTATATGAAGACCTGGAAGTTATCCTAATGCGTACTATGAAGAATGCTGATACTGAATTCAAAAGGATGGAATATGAATCTAAAGGTATGAAGAATATAAGCCTAACAGATAATGAAGCTTATAGGAAATTAGGAGTACTCTTTGGCAATGATATTCTCACTCCAAGGCAACTTCCTGTTGTAAAGAAAGAATGGAAAAAGCCTCAACATGATGTATTTAAAGAAAGAAACATGTGGTCTTTCTATAATGCATGTACTGAAGCTTTGAAGTCTTCTCCTCCTAAAGATATTCTAACACGTCATACTAAATTACATAAGATGCTGTGTGGAAGAGGTGGAGCAGGATTAGTAGCATCAGCTTAGAACTTTATAGAGGGGTGGAATTATCTGCCCCTCTAGTTAAGGAGAAGATATGGTAACAGTTACAGTAAAATTAACAGAAGAAGAAATTGATGCAATTCTTATATACATTTCTAAAGGTGCTACATCTGATAGATCTAAACAATTGAAGAAGGATTTCCAAGGTATTAAAGATTGGATAGATGAAGCAAAAGAAAGAAGAATTGCTGAAATGAAAGGAGAATCAAATGATAGAGATAATAAAAGTTGAATTATTTATAATAATGCAGATAGCTGTAGGATTGATTATATATACTCTATGGAAAGCGAGAAAACAAAATGATACAAACAAGTAAATTAAAGAAAGCATTTCATGATGAAGGATTGCAATTACCAATCTCAACAATTAATATCCTTAATGATGAAATAAAACGTACTGTCAGTAGATGGGTTAAAAATACTAAAGATGGAAATGTAAAAAGATTAACTCCAGATTTAGTATGGGTAGCTTATGGCAGTAGACCACCAAACTGTAGTTAAAAAGGAAGTAAGGTATGATATTAGAAATAGGGAATTGGGTTAAAGTCAAAGGAGATGATGATTATTATAAGATATTATCTATCGATATTGATGCAGCTCAATTAATGTTAAGTGATATAACAGGTCATAAGTATGCAGCTTTTGAAAGAGAAATAGAAAGAGTTGTTACTAATGAGGAACTATATGGATATAAAAAGGAGAAATCAAATGGTAAACAAAAAAGTACAAAAAAGTGGAAAGAAGGATGGAGAGAAAGAATCGACTTCAAAAAAGAAGGAAATAACAATGGGTGAATTAAATCAAAAGGCTTTTGATAGTAATTTTATTACCGAAGAACAAACAACAATAGAAGAAACTAATTCAATGGATCTATTTCAGTTAATGGATGAAATCTTAAAGATTAAAGATCAGATAATATCTGTTAAAGAAGATATGATTAACATATCTAACAGTACAAGCAGTAGATTAGAAAAGCTAGAAACTAGGGTAGGAATACCAAGGTGAAAACTTATAGACCATTACCAGGATATCTTACTATTAAAGAATCAAAAATAGATGGTCTTGGTCTGTATGCTACAAATGATATTGAAATAAACACACTGATAGGAGTTACTCATCATCACTTGTGGGAAGAGGTGGCGAGAACTCCTCTTGGTGGATTTATTAATCACTCTAATGATCCTAATTGTACCTTAACAAGGGGAGAAAAAAGTTCTAGATCTAGATTGCTTACCATAAAAAAGATTAACAATGGTGAAGAATTAACACTTAAATATAAAATGTATGAGGTAGAAAAATGAATGATTCAACCAAAATAACTCAACATGCTCCATATAAAGCAATAAAGCCAAGTATAAAACTTGAAACTCCTATAGGGTCAATAGAATCTGATTCAGGCAATCATATTACAGATGGTATTACAGTTATAGTAATAATTTTAATATTATATGTAAGTAAAAAAATAATTGATAAATATTTTAGGAGAAAAACATGACACACATAGAAATGCAAGATGATTATACTCAAACTACATATTATTATGGCAAAGCAAATGGTAAAGATTTTACAGTTGTATGCTATTATGATAGTAATGCTGATTATTGGGAGATTAAAGAGATTACATGGACTAATGAAGACTTAAGTACATTACCTTTAAGTAAAACAGAAGATAAGATTAGAGATTTTGTAAATAAATGGTTATTTGATAAACCAAAGAAAGAAGAGGAAGCAAATGGGACTGTTTAAAGACATAACAATAGATAATGACAAGTTTGATGATATAGTAAACAAGCTTGATGATCACACGGAAACAGATGAAGAGTTCTGTAAGGTATTTACAGAAAGAGTATTCAATACATTCGGATGTAAATATACTAACAAAGGTGTGGTTGAAGAGTATGAAGATAGGTATGTTGATAATAAGATTAACATACTCAAAGGTAAATAAGTTTTAGGGGATATAACAATTTCATTAACCATAATACTGTTAGTGGACGAATAATTGTTTGGTTGGCACCAGATCCCCTAAAGAATTGATCACGAAATTAAGCCTGATATCCCCCAGATCTAGACCAAAGCAGGATAAGACATACATGGTACTGCCTTTGGGACAACAGAGACTATATATTATGAATGCATACAGAGGTTACTCAGTTATGCATGCGGATGTATACCATCGCCTTGTGTGAAAATCACATGTTAGGATATAGTTATCAGGCTTATAAATTGAGAGAGTTACGGCTAAAACCACCATTCCGTTAAAACGAAACGCCTATGTAAATCCCAAGTGATACTAGTTTAATAAGGGTATTAAAAAAAAGCTATTGTTAGTGGCGAATAGTTAAGCGTGGTCTCTCTCATTTAATATGAACAAATGCACCGATGAGCCAATTCAAAGAGATTAAATACTTGATCAATATTTTTCTCTAGAGTTGGTAAAAATGCTGGACAGATAGTATTCTGACGAGAAATGCTAGAGCTGTCGTACTATAAACACACACGGTTACCAGTAACATAAGGCTTGTTGCTCAGGGGCTATCTTTTGTTCATTTAACTTGGGGAGCGGTAGGAAAACATTTTAGTTCTCTTACGCTCCCCACATAACTAGAAAGGAATAACAATGGCATCACCAAGTAAAGCAAAAGGAAATAGATTTGAAAGATTAGTGGTAAATAAAGCTTCTGAGGCTGGTTTATCATCTAAGCGGGCATATGCATCCAATGGTATGTCTTTGGGGCTTGCAGAGGACGTAGACTGCCTTGTAGGTGGATATAAGGTTCAATGCAAAACCAGGGCAAGGATAGCTAAATGGATTAAAGTTCCTGAATCCTGCGATGTTACTGCAGTAAAGGAAGATAGAGGAGATACGTATATAGTGATACGTTATGAAGATTGGTTACAACTTATTAATGGAAAAGGAGAATGAATGACTGTAAGAAATGCTATAAAGTCAACAGAAAAACTATCAAGAAAATTTAAGTTAGATACAAAGGCAATATCTATTATGGATAATATGGATATAAATCATCCAAATTTTGTATATGTAGAAAGAATGATAACAGATATAGCAGAATTTGTAAATTATTTTCTAATATCAGTTGCTAGAAAAAAAGAAAAACTAAATGGAAATTAGCCCTACTCCTAGGTTTGTGGGGAGGATTAACCTCCTCCCTGCAGTAGGGTTAAGCTTTGAAGTAATGCATCCATATCTGTAGATTCTTTTCTCTTTGAAGGAGCTCTCCACATATTCTTCATTCTTTCTGCTTGTCTTTGCTTTTCTTTTGTAGGTGTAAAATAAGGTTTAAGCATCTTTGGACCATACTTTTGAGGATAGGTTAATAAATTCTCTCTCTGCTTTCCTATCTCTGCACTATTATATAGATATAAGTAGTCCTGATTCAAGATAGTTAAAAATCCAGTACCATCTCTCCATTTAGGTATAGATCTAAATAACATCTTTGATAACTGAAGATTAAATAATGCTACAGCATCCTGCATCTTTTGGTCTTTAGAATCTTCTGCTTTTCTTCTATATCCTGCTAAATATGTTAACAAGTTTTTTTCATTTAGCTTAACTAGACCAGCTAGACTACCAAGAGTTATCATATCATTCATAAATGGACCTGCAAATGTTCCTACTACTGGACCTCTGCCAAAGAATACTTTTTCTCTTTGTTTTTCATCACCAGTCATCCATACATAAAGCTGTTCTATCTTTTCTTTAGTGTCATTTTCTATTATATTACCCCATTTAGCATTGGTAAGAGGAGTAAGTAGAGCTTCAGTAAACATATACAGCATTCCAAGCCTTGCTGCTCTATGTATTTCTGGACTATTCCAGTCACCTGCTAGGGCTGAATCTTTTGCACCAGCTAATATCTTTCTTTGATATTCAAAAAAGTTTATCCAGTATGTAGAAAACTGTCCTGCTATAGCTCCTGCAGTAGTTTGTATTAACTTTGGTTTACCCCAAGGAGAGTATTCATAATGCAATTCTTTAACCATGTTAGCTGCATATCTTGAAGATCTTCTGATAATTTCAGTTTCTACTCTTTCACCAACATCTTTATCAGATGGTCTTTCTATATACTTTTTAACTAAATCTTTATTCTGTAATAAGTCTTGATACATTTTAGAGAATGCAAGTTTAAAGGTAGTAGAACGATTTACCTTATTTTCTACCCATTGCATTGGTTTTCCTGTGACCTTAGCTATCTTTACTATTGCATTTTCAAGATACTCAATAGCACCTGGTTCTTTGGAAACTATCTCACCATCAATAAGTTGAGTCTTTTCAAGCATATCTCCTGTTTGTGCAAGTTCTTCAAGATTAACAAAAAAGACACCATGCTTTTTCATTTCATCGCCTACTATTTTTTCAAGTTTATGTGATTTAATGAACTGCATTGAATCATACCAGGTTTTACCACCAAAGTAAACAAAGTTCTGGAGACTCTGTGTGGCATTCTGAACAACAGTACCAGGATTAAAACCTATTTTATTCATAAACTGCCAACTGGTAATAATTTTTGCTATATGAGCATATTTAGAATTCTTATATCTTTCTCCTATTGCAGTTGAATGTGTTTCCCTGATATACTTTGAAAGAAATTCAGAAGCTTCTTCTAGATCTGTTCCTTTTAACTTCCATAAATCTCTCATGGCACTAGTTAAGAGTTTGGTAGTCCTTGCTGTAAAATTAAACCTAACTACATTTTTAGCATATGTATCAATAACACTAATTACATCTTTTGATCTTCTTTTCACATCTCCACGTGCAAGATATGCATTAGGGGTAAGCTTTAAACCTTGTATAATATCTCCAAGCATATCATTTATATGTGGCAATTCTTTCCCAAGAGCATTTGAGTCCTCACTCTTATATACACTTTCAGATATTTTTGCCAAAGTTGGAAATAAATCAAGTATCTGTGTTGGATAGTAATCTTTCTGTTTTCTAAACTGCTCCATTATAGATTCTATTCTTTGCTCAGTTTGCTTCATAGTCTGAGTTGCAACACCCTGTCCCTTTAGAACACTTACATAGTCACTTAAACCTTCTTCAAGAATTTCATAAAGCTTGTCACGCATACCACCTGTTTTGTTATTCTTTAAGTTATACTGACCTTTATCACCTGTTCCTGTCCACATAGATGCTATTTCTACAATATCTGTACCATATGTTCTTTCTGCATCTTTTCTACCTTTATCTGTATATATCTTTTTTGGATCTGTAATTAAATCATATACAGCCTGAACAACCTTAAGCTCATGAGTTTTATCCATTTTCTCAAGATTATCACGATAAAATATTTCAGCAGCATCAGGGTCTTCCTTTCTCATCTTTGTATACTCAGATTCGAGTTTACTAACTTGCTTCTGTGCACTTGGCCTGGTAATCTTCAATTTAGACATAATGCCATTCTCTCTAGAAGCCTGCCTGATAAGTCTAACCATTCCATCAAGATCAGAAGTTATCATTTCAAGATGTCCACGATGAAAGTTTCCAGCCATCACAAGACCTTCAAAATATTTTTTAGTAATAGGATTCTTAGAAAGAATATTTTCAGGAAGATATATCCATTCAGCAAGTTTTCCAGGCTTTTTGGCTATATTTTTTGCCATCTTGTTCATCTTTACTTCTAATTTCCTAATCTCTTTCATAGTGGGCATTGATCCATAATCGAAATCTCTATGAACTGTAGTTTCATATAAAGACTTAAAATACTTTGGATCATGTTGAGTAAGAATCTGAATATTTTTATTATCATCCCACTTACTATAAACTTCCTTTAGCCTTTTAGCTCTAGCTTTTAGATCTACTGTTGTTTTACATGCCATTATAAGTTTCCAAAATTATGTTTGTAGGGTAGGGCGACTTTTTAAAATCAATTTGAAAATTTGATATATATACATAAACTTTTTCGTTAACTTTCATTTACTAACAATCAGGCCCACTACTATTATCCTCAGACATTGCTTTCTCATCTATCCTTTGAAGGATATCATTCCTTGTCTGTGGCTTACCTTCTATCTCAGTATAAGTATTCTTTATTGCAGGGAATTCCCTATGTGTTATAACACCTTTACCTAGTGCTTCTCCTAACATCAAATATGCATCACCTCTTCTTGCTTTATTGAAGTCAGCCCATCCAGTTATACTGGGATGCTTACCACCTCTATAGTTTATAGGAATGTATCCCCTTGGAAACACACTATGTGTTGCAGTTGCTTTTTCCATAGGAACACCTGATATATCTCTTAAATACCCATAAGAATAACTATTATCATACCCAAAAGCAGATTGCATAACTGGATTCCACTCAGCCTGCATACTAGATGTCTTTAACTCAGTAGAAAAATCAACCAATGGATTAGATGAATCATAAAGCTCTTGCTTTGTACTTTCAGCCATTGATCTATAATTTATACCTTCCTTACCACTCAGCTTCATTGAATGTAAAGCATGATACCAATCTGTATACTGACTTGCTATCATATCAAAAAACATAGTCTTTTCAAATTGACTTATATTTTCTGAATTAGCTATATACCTCAGTCCAAACTTAATAAAACTCATACTAGAATTATGAAATCCCTCATATATATCACCATTAAAGTATGTAAATGTTCCCACCTGTGACTCTGGAGCCATAACTTTCCATAGGAATAACCTACCAAGACCAGGCTGAATTCCTTCCCAATGATTATATGCAGTATTGAAATCACCCATACCCATATTCATTATTCTATTTTCATTCAGCCATGGAGCCCATTTAGTATTACGTTTCTTATCATCAAAGAATTCTTTCCATCTTTTTTTATAGTCACCCTTAAACTGTGAAACACTTTCTTCAAATTCCAAAGTTCTTACACCAGCCTTAATATCTGGATCTACAAATAGACTTTTAAACTTTCCAAAAATCTCATTGAATACCATTAAATCCATATACTCTGGAGAATCTATTCTCTTAAATTCTATTGGCTGTTCAGCTGCCTTATTTTTTAACCACTTTGTATTTTGATTCAACCAAGTAACAGCCTGCTGTCTTGGATTAGAGCCAGTTGGGAAAGTCTTATGCTTATTTCTTCTTGGATTTGCAAGTATATCTCTCCTTATCCTCCTGACAGCTACACTTCTTACATAATCAATTGTCTTTGGATCGCTGGTAATTTGCGATTCCACTTCCTTGTAAAGAGTCTGCTGTTCACGTAAGTTTTCAGATATTGACTGAGCAAAGTTAGTATAGCCATCCCTTATTGCTCTACGATGAGCTGTCCTGCTCTTATTCATTTTCCATCCAAGATATCGTAAGAAGCCAAGCTTTTTAACATCAGTCTTCATATTCTTTATATTCTTTTTATATACTTCCTGGATAGAATCTGGATCTTCTCCAACTCTCATCAGCTTTCTCATTGTATTTTCATACGAAACATAATCTTGTCCAAACATCTGCCTTGGAGAATCAACAGCCAGTCTATCCTTAAATGCTATAGCAGCCAATACTCTTTCAAATGGAAGTTTCTTATTTGCATGCTTAACTCTATCTGATCTTTCAGTAGATGCATGTTTTCCAAAGTCCATTAATGGTCTTGCAGTTACCTTCCCTACCTTAGGATCAACTCCAAATATACTGTTAAGTGCAACTAAATTATCATCCTTTCCTGTATATCTTCTTCGTAATCTATAATAAATTCTTGAATTTAGATCCTTCATAAAAGAATCATAATCTCTTTGATGAGTTATAAGGTCATCGTATCTTGGTGTTCTTGCTTCACCATTCTCAAATAAGTTAGTTCCCAACTGTAACAATCCCTGGTATGGTCGTACAACTTCACGTATAATATCTTTCTCAACTTCAAGAGCCATGTCTTTACTCTCTAATTTGCTATCAACCCATATCCTACCATCACGATGCTGACGCTTTAATAATCCTGGATATCTGGCATCTCCAAACAAAAACCTATCAAACCATTCTGCATTATATAGATCATCATTATATCCTGTAGTAGAATCAACTATTCTTTGAATATCTTGAGCTAATAACTCTGTACTCTCATTAGATTTTTTAGTGTTGAATACTATCCTCTCTGAAAGATCCCCAACCTTTTCTTTGTAAGGACCAAATAAGTTTAGGATAAAACCTTTCTCCTCTTTCTCAGATGAATACTCTCTTAAAAATTGTACTATACGCTGTGCCTTTACAACAACGCCACGCATTTTCTGTGCCTTTGCATTATCATCACTAAGTTGTCGCATAGAGCTGGCATTCAAATGATCATACTTTCCTTTGGATAAAGTTGTCTTAGTAGCTCTCGGCTCAGGAGAAACAATTCCCTCTCTACCAGCTCTACCTGCCCAACTACGCAGTACATCATCTGGAGTATCCCACCAATAATTGATCTTATCTATATCATAATCAGCTTCAGCTCTTGCCCAAGCATCAAAAGGATTTAAAATTGCCTGATTACCAAGATCATTTGCAAGAAATCCCTTCAACCCAACAACGATCATATCATTAGATCTTGTTCTTGGAGACCTGTGCATTACTATAGCTACTTCATGCTGTTGATTTACCAGTTTTGAATAATCCCTAAGAATCTGAGCAACCTTCCAAAGCTTAGTATTGTCTGGCAATGTAGTTGTTCCAATAACTCCATTTACTGCCATCTTAAACTGTGCATTATTTTTTAGTTGACTATATTTAACAATATAATCTACAGCATTCTTATTATGTGTAATGATATTTAACCTATCAAGAGGTACGGATTTATTTCTATTTACTCCAGCTATACTTGTTTGTCCAATTGTATAAATTACTCTTTCACCATTAGCATCTGTATAAAAAGTGGAATTTCTCATCTTACTATCAACACCACCAATAAATGGACTCATCACAGATTGAGATCCATGCTCATTATGCAAGCTTAACAGGCCATTATCTATTGTCTTCTTCTTGACTTGATTCTTAAAATTTTGACGCACTCCACTAAACTGTACTGGACCATTGGCTCTTATCCAATAGCTATATGATGACATGCTCTCAGCACTGCTTGTACCAGGATCATCCAAAGTTTTAGCATAGGCAGTTCCAACTATAGTATTATGCTCATCTACAAGCTCAGAAGATATTTTTTCAAACTTTTTTAAACTAGGCTCTATAATCCATTTATACATTGATTCAGACAAATTCAAATTCATCTCATTTGCTGCTTGATAAGATATAGTTGCTTTGTGATCAGCAGCAACAATACTTGCAAGATTAATAGACTTCCAATCTATATGATTAATATAATTATCCTGGTCAATAGCACCAGTCCTTAATTGTTCAACATCAATACCTGAAATATCTAATTTTTTAACTCCAGCTCCAGCAATCTTATTTGCTGAATCCATCATAATAGCATGAACTTTATCATTAGCATTAAAGAAACCGTCAAATCTATTGGTAGGAAGTATAGCTGTCTTTCCAAGCAATACACCTTCTCCAACTCTACTTATGATAGGCTTTATGCCTCCTATTGCCCCTCTATTCATTGCAGCAGCCAATACCTGGAGAGCTTTAAAATATTTTACTGGCATTAACATTACTGAATCAACAGATGAAGCATCTTCCCTACTTTGTCTTGTTCCAGTTGCAGATTTACTTGGTCTAAATAAATTGTCTAAAGTTATTTCATCCTGTTTGCCTTGCAGTCCCTGATTGTTATTTAATTCTTCATTAAGCTGGTCTTTAAGATGCTTGAGAGTAGAAAACATATCTGCATTTTTCTGCTCATCTCTTGGTATAACAACATTTAAGCCTTTATTATCTTTTAAAGTTCCAAGGGCACCAAGAACTGTATCATCTAAAACACGCAGTTTATCATGCCCAGTCCATACCTTATCCACATATCTATCAGACAATTCCTTACCACTTATATTAGCCATTAACCTGAATCTCTTTATAAACTTTGCTACTGCTTCTGGATTTTTTCCTCCAACAGTATTATTCAAATGATCCCACCATACCTTACCAGCCATCTTATCCATCCACATAGTACTAATCATAGTTTCTATTGCTTCACCATCAGCTTTAGCATCTGACTTTGCGAATGTCAATACTTCAATATCATTTCCTTTAGCATCCTTAGCAACAAACTTCTCACTTTTAACATCCAGAACACGACCTAATCTCTTAAAGACTTTTCCATACTGTCCAGGATATTGTTCTTTTTTTGACTTTATAAAATCATTAAATCCAATAATTACATCATTAACTTTACTTTCTGGTATAGATAATCCCCAGCTAAAATCT
>Ga0209349_1000435_pt1 | contig 22134 bp, 33 predicted proteins | sample ETNvirnome_2_130_FD_184067 | JGI IMG/M metagenome (GOLD analysis project Ga0209349, IMG submission 184067) | Marine viral communities from the Pacific Ocean - ETNP_2_130 (SPAdes) (version 2) | ecosystem: Environmental > Aquatic > Marine > Oceanic | place: Pacific Ocean | collected 2013-06-22
ATATTCAATTTTAACTCACCAAGATGGAGCAGAAGAGGCTGCATTAGAATATTCTGATGAGGATGCAGACTTTCATCAAATAGTGGCAGACATGGCTAATATAAGTCGTAAAGAAGCTAAGATAATTAACTTAGGACTTAGTTATGGAATGGGTAAGGACAAACTAACCCAACAACTAGGAATCAGTCCAGAAGAAGCAGAGTTATTGTTTGATCAATACCATGAAAGAGTACCTTTCATCCGTGGTCTACGAGACTCTGCTTCTAGAATGGGGGCTAATAGAGGCTTTGTCAAAACTATTCTGGGTCGTAAGTGTAGGTTTAACCTATACGAACCTTTTGACCGTAGGGAAATACCCTACCCTCTTGAAAAAGCTATGGATGAATATGGCGGTAGGTTAAAAAGAGCTTACACATATAAAGCAATGAATAGACTCATACAAGGCTCAGCAGCAGATATGACTAAACAAGCTATGTTAGATTTACACAAGGAAGGGATAGTGGCTCATACTCAAGTTCATGATGAACTCAATATATCTATAAAAAATAAAGAGGATTGTGAAAAGATAATAGAAATAATGAGAGACTGTGTTGAACTTAGAGTACCCAATAAAGTTGATGCAGAAATAGGTAAAAGTTGGGGAGAGGTTGTAGAATATAGGGAGTACTTTTTAAATGAGAAAAACTGATCTTAAAAAACTGTACTTTAATATATACATGACGTACACAAACAGCTACACAACGCTTGAAGAAATAGGAACTAAATACAATGTTTCTAAACAAAGAGTTTGGCAAATAATAAGGTATTGTAAACTCGGTGACGGTAATTACTATAAAGGTCTAAAACGCTATAACGATACCTACAAAAGTTACAGGGAAGAATTCAAAGACGCTGATTCAAAAACACTGAACGCACTTATGAGAGATTGGATGAAATTAAAAAATATAAGGTTGATAAAAAATGGGTAAAATAAACTCAAGAAACAAAGGAGCGTCTTTTGAAAGAGAAGTCGCTAAACTCATAAACACGTTCTTTGATGAAATAGACTATGACTATAAAGTTAAACGAAACTTAGAACAATATCAGGAAAAGGATTTAGGTGATTTAAATATGCCTAACCATACAATTGAATGTAAACGATATGCCTCTGGTAATTGGTATAAAGAAGAATGGTGGAAACAAGTGTGTGGGTCTTGTGGAGACACAATACCTGTTCTGATCTGGAAATATAACCATCAACCAATGAGGGTGTGTATTCCTCTTTGGTCTATAGACCATACTTGTAAAGTTAAAGATAATTCAGTGACTGTGGTACTTACATTTGAACACTGGCTAGAGTATGAACTTGCCTATAATCTTTAAGATTATGCTATATTCTTTAAATAGGTACTATATTATAAAAGGTATGTTTAGTAATTATACGAAAACATTTTTAGAAAGGAGAAAGATATGGCAGATGCTGTAGAAACAATGGCTTACGCTGGGGAAGTACCTTGGCATGGGCTAGGTGTTAAAGTTGAAGACAACCTAACACCACAAGAAATGCTTGTTGCTGCTGGACTTGATTGGACAGTTAGTAAAAGGCATTTATTTACTCACGCTGACCCAGACGTAAACACTTCCGATGACCTTATCGGTGTAGAAGGTTACTCTGTGTTAGTCCGTGATAGTGATAACAAAACTTTTGGTCCGTGTGGTCCAAGGTTTGTACCTAGTCAAAACGCACACGCTTTTGAATTTTTTAAGAAGTTTACCGACGCAGGACACATGAAAATGGAAACTGCTGGTTCTCTTAAAGGAGGAGAAAATGTTTGGGGACTAGCTAACGTCAGTAAAGACTTTACACTTCCTGGTGATGACCGAATTTTAGGTTACTTATTAGTAAGTGTGTCTCATAAGTGGGGGAAATCTAATGAAATTAGATTTACACCTATAAGGGTAGTGTGTAACAACACACTGACAATGGCTTTGTCTGATAAGGCTACTGCTGGTTTTAAAATGCCTCATGTACGTGCTATAGATAGCGAAGTATTTGTGGCTGCTGAACGAGCACTAGGGTTGGCTGGAGACAGAATGGATGAATTTCAAGAAGCTGCGGAGTTTCTTAGCTCTAAGAAGTTTGATAAAAATTCAGTCGTTAACTATATAGCTGACTTATTTCAACCTGAACTGATAACAGCGCAGGAAGAAATAGAAAAGATGAGCGATACTAGAATGATAGCTACTCGTCAATCGATGGTTGATGAGTTTAAACGCATACCCAGTACGGTGTATCAAGCTATTGAGGAACAGCCAGGAGCAAACCTTAAATCCTCTAAGGGTACTTGGTGGGGAGCGATGAATGCTGTTACCTTTGTGGTTGACCATAAATGGGGTCATGACCGAGACGCCTCGCTACACAATGCGTGGTTTGGTGGTCGTGCTTCATTAAAGCAGAAAGCTATGGCTAAAGCCATAGACTATGCGAGAGCTGCATAACCAGTAAGGAGGATGGTGTCATTATTCATGACACCATTCCTTTACATTTCTTAAGAATTTTCTTAAGATAGGGTTTCCAAATTAGAGAAAAAAGAATGGAAGAACGTAGAGTGAAAACAGAACAACAAATAGCTCATGAAGATAAGATCTTTAGAAACACGAATACCTGGGATGTGATTACTTTTGTTAATAATACTCCCTCGGGTATTGATTGGAAAAGAATAGTTTTGATAAAAGATACAGAGGTGGGTAAAATAAGGGCAGGTTCTGCGCATCTTCACGACCCAGAAAAATACGCTCCTCCTTCATGGCTTACAACCAGTAAAGCAGCAGAAATTTGGAAACTATACACCAGAAAAAATAAAGAATTTAAAGACAAGAAACAAGCAAGTCTTGTTTTATGGAAACATTTTAAACCAAAAGCAAAAAAACCTAAATACGAAGATTTTTCTAAGCACTATCTAATAAGAGAAGGTCTTTGGAAAGACGAGGAAACTGGAGCAACCGCTCCAGTTTTGGACAGGGTTGAACAACCAAAACGAAAACGCACAACCCTATCAGAAACAGCTAAGATAGGTGCGACAGGTAAACAACCCAAGTCAGAAAAAAATATTGCAAGACTTAAACTCTACAGGAGGAGTAAGGTTAGTACAATTTTAGCTAAGAACCCAGAAATAAAATTAGGAGATATCAAGTATGATATACGAAACAAATACGCACAAATTGTGGGCTAAATGCAGCCCCTTAGAGCGTCTTTTTTATAAAACTAGGGTTAGGTATAACCTAGCTAAAAGAATTTAATGGAGCGTAAATGCAAGCCCCTCCATACTTAGTCAAAAACTTTCTACTTACTATTAAAGCTGAGTGGATGCTTGATAAGACTACACTTGAATTAACAAGAGACGCATTACCAAGTTTAAAGAAATTCCAAGAAAGTGATGGGCAAGAAAATGTGAAAAACGTGTTACAAGAATATGTCACCGACCATGGGCATGATATTTATTCTGTGCCCTTGTTTACTCAAGAGTTTTGTGACACTATGTTAGATGAAATAGAAAACATGAAACAGCACTTTAACTTTAGTCCTAACACAGAGGAAGATAAACTTAGACAAATACCAGAAATAGTTTTACATGAAAAATCTCCCGAGTTATTTAATTCAATGCTTGGGGTGATTTTTAATGTTATGAACCCTATCTTTATGTCAATTTGGCAACGGTACTCTCATGCTGCCGCAACTATACAGATTGCGAATTATAATATTAGGGATAAAAAGCAAGGTGCGTGGCACCACGACCAAACCGCAGATATAAGCATGGTTGTTCCTTTGAACACAGGTACTTATAAAGGCGGAGGAACTGAGTTTCATGGTCGGACTACGGTAAAACCTTTACCCAATGGTCATGCTTTATTTTTCCCTAGTTTTACGCACATGCATCGTGGACTACCAGTCAAAGATAAAGGAGATAGATATTTATTAGTGTTTTGGTTATACGGAGGTGGAGATGAATAAACCAATAAGAACTTACGACGGATATTTAGAAATACTGGACAATGTACGAATGATTATTCGTATGCATGCTCCAGAAGAATCGGTTGTAGAACTCAATAAACAAATAAACAAATTTGAAGATGAACTCTCAGAAATGTTAGCAGGTCGTGAAGGATAAAAAAATAGGTATTACTTTTGGTTCTTTTGATTTGTTTCATGCTGGTCATGTATTTATGTTAGAGGAAGCAAAAACTGTTTGTGACTATTTAATTGTAGGTCTTCAGAGTGATCCCACAATAGATAGACCAAAAACTAAAAATAAACCTGTGCAAAATATTATAGAAAGACAAATCCAGCTTAGAGGTTGTAGGTATGTAGACGAAATTATCCTATACAGCACCGAAGAAGAATTGTTAGACATGCTTAACACCATAAAGTGGGACATTAGAATCATTGGTGAGGAATATAAGTCTAAACACTTTACTGGAAAAGAACTTTGTAGTACTGTTGCAGGCAGTATTCACTTTAATAAAAGGAAACATGGGTTTTCCTCAACGAGCTTAAGAAAAAGAATTACAGAAGCTCAGTTTTTAACATAAACTGCAATTGTGCTTTACTACAAGCTAGAAGTAAAGTAAAGTTTATATTTATATAAATAAATAAGGAGAAATTTATGCAACCCTATGCCGATGTCCCTATGAGAAAAGTAATATGGAAAGATATTGAATTGATTAACGAAGTGGCTGAAAAACGCAACTACAATCGACAAATAGATCTTTCAAAACTTAAAAAAGAGGTTAAAAAGCAGATAAAATCAATGGGTTACGAAAATTTTAATAAAGTGTTTTTTGCTGCAAAAGAAATAATGCTACATGAACACAAAGGTGGTAAAAAATGTGCACCACATATGAGAATTGGAATTTGGTTTCCTAACAATATTCAAGTGTACGTGGACTGTGATTTACAACTTTGGAACTCTTTTGAAAGAGTTTTGTATCCTTTTAAGGAAAAACCTAAGCTAACCCTTGTAAAATGAAACAATCCTCTTTTAAAGAGGGACTACCTATACCAGAAATAGTTCCTCGTAATAATAAATATAACCTACATAAAATGCAAATTGGTCAATACTTTACTGTGGAAGACTGGGATTCTGAAGATGTTCAGCGTTTAAGGGTTGCGGTTTGTAACTACGCCAGAAGAAATGATAAAAAGTTTGTCACTCGTAAAATAGAAGAAGACGGTGATTGGAAGCTTCGTGTTTGGAGAGAGTTTTGAGTAAAAAATTAACCCCCAAACAAGAAAAGTTTGCACAAAATGTAGCGAAAGGTATGAAGAAAAAAGACGCTGCAAAACAAGCTGGGTACAGTAAGAAAAATGCAGGGCGTGCTGGTACTATGCTCACTTCTAAATCGAACCCAGAAGTACAAGACCGCATTCACGCTCTACAAACTAAAGCTGCCAGTAAGGCTGAACTCACGCTGGGTAACCACTTAGTTGACCTTAAAGATATTCGTGACGGTGCTATGCGTAATGGTGCGTGGTCTGCTGCGGTGACTGCCGAAGTGGCACGTGGTAAAGCTGCAGGTTTGTATGTGAACCGTAGCGAACTGACCGTGAACCGTGTGGACACCATGTCAAAAGATGAGGTGCTCGCGAGGATGAAAGAACTTTACTATGAATCAGGTGGTATTCTTCCTGAGGGTAAAGTTATAGAAGGTGAATACGAAGAACAGTAGTTGCCTTTATTCTTAAACCCATACTTTACTTTCCTTTACTTCTAACCTATGCTAACTATATATTATATTAATAGGAGAAAATACTATGGAAGAATGTAAAGAGTGTAACGGGAAGGGAGTAGTAGGAGTTGAAAGTGGACTCAAAGGTCCAGCCCCTGAATTTATAATCGCCTTTAAATGTAAAAAATGCACTGGGGTTGATGATTTTATCGGGAGAAAGGGGTGAAGTATTATGGAAGAATTTGAATACAATAGCATGAACAGCTATGAAGAAAACTTTGAAACTTGGCATTATCTAAACACAAAAGAAAAAGAGCTGTTTAGTGAGGAACCCTACTCAAAAGAAAAAGGGAAAAAAGTTTTCGATGGTTTGTATAAGAACAAATTAGCACACTCTATAAAGATAAACACAAACGGGGTATTAGAGGATGTGTTAGTGCTAGAAAAAGATGCTGTTGAGTCTGACTTACGAGCAGTAAATTTTACCAAAAAATGAAGAGTTTAATAAAACAACCCGATCCGAAGCTGTGCGCCTCAGGCAGCGTAATCAAGGTGAGATGTGTGTGACGCCATAAGGGTTGTGCCAGTTTGGTATATGAGTAGGTATAATTAATGCTCATGTCTAGAAAGCTATTACTGGCTATTCATAGAACGGCTAATCTCGCCACTGAGGTAACATGAGAACCTGTGTCTGTTGTAGAAAAGAATTAAAACAAACCAACCATTCCTTCTATTGTTCTGACGAGTGTAAAACAGGAACTCTTTACAAAACCAACAAAAACCCTCTGTCCTTCTATGGAACTGCTGATTACGATAGAGATATTCATTATCGACATGGAACTGTTTGTACTATGGGGATGTCCCCTGATATCTTAGCAAAAGCAGAAGAAAATGAAGAAGAACACGGCATAGTGGAAGATACAGACGCACTACAAAAAATTATATTTGAAGAGATGAACTCCCCAAAATATAGAAAAGCCACTGCTAAATACTGGTTGAGAAAACGTCGTAGATTAAAGAATACTAAGAATGGTCCTAGTGATAAACCCTTATCCCGTTTAATATATTACTTTAATAAATAAAGGAGAATAAATATGCCGAATCATTGTTACAATCAAGTGACGATACAGTCAACCAAAGAAGACATAGAAAAGATTATGGAACACCTACGAGGTGGGGAAGCTATGTTTGATTTCAATAACCTAGTACCGATGCCCGAGGAACTGAAAGACCTACACCATATAACTGCAGAAGGAAAAGAATGGTTTTACTCAGTTACGAAGTATAAAGCGTCTCTCAATGGAGAAAAAGAACCTTACCTAAGTTTCCCTGATTTAGATTGGATAAAAGAAAATCATATAGATGGTTTTACGCTCCGTCGCATAAAAAACGAATACGGAACTGCTAGTTGGTACGATTGGTGTTGTGAGAATTGGGGTACTAAGTGGAATGCTTACGATGTTGAATATTTCACAGGTCCAATCCCTAAGGCTACAGCTATTAAAGAGGGTAGGCAGATAGTCTATAGACTTTCTACCGCATGGGCAGAACCCAGACCTATTATTAATGCACTTATGAGATATTTATCTCAACCTGGATTTGACCAAGACCTAGAAATGAGATGGCGTTTTGAGGACGAGTTAGAAAACTTCAATGGGGAGATAAGAAACGGCGATGATGAAGTTTAAAGAGGTTAGGTTTGAAAGTGTATCAGAAAGAACTAAGTTTTTAGATGCCTTCTTCCCCGACCGAGAAAAACTTGAACAGAACTCCTACCAAGTACAAGAACAAGCGGTTGTGGTGGTTGATGGTAAAAAAGTTCTATTTTTGACGGGTGTTGATGAATCTTAAATTAACAGGATGGTTTGGATGGTTTGTGTGGTTGTTGGGTGTATATATTGTATTAAAACTATTAGGAATATGCTAGGGAAGGAAAACCATGTTATATAAAGTTATAGGTATGTTAAATTATAAAGGAGAAACAAAATGAAAGGTTTTGACAGAATAGATAAACTCTATCTCTCTGCAGAAGGTGAGCAATTATCGAGTAAAATCGATCATGCTTATTATAGACAGACAGATACAGTATCTTTGCCAATATCGCCTATCCTAAGAGGAGAAGACTTCTGGGACGGCATTTACGAAGCTATAGAAAATTTGGACTTTATTTACTGGACAGGGGAGAATAACGGAACTACCTACAAACTCAAAAGGAACGAGGATAATACTCTTAGTCTACAACAGAAAGGTCATATAGTGCAAATGCAAACAAAAGGTAAGGAGGAAAGATGATGGAACTATTAATATGGATGCTGTATTTGCCTTGGAACCTGCTTAAATGGGTAGTGATACTTGGGGCTTGGTCCGTGGTTATTTATTGTATTTTCACAGGCGTGAAGAATTATTTGGAGACTAGATAATGGGTACACGAAGCAATATTGCAATAGAGCAAGAAGACGGAAGCGTGAAAGTTGCTTACTGTCACTATGACGGATACGTAGAGCATAACGGTATAATCCTGCTGAACCACTATTGGGGCGAGAAAAAAGCTCAAGAATTGGTGGACAATGGCTACGCCAGTTCGCTCAGTTCCACACTAGAGGAAATTAATGACGGTAGAGTACATAAGGATAAACCCGACACTTATAGGTCTTTAGGCAACTATATGTCGTGGCACGTAGACCCTGTGTACATAGAGTACATCTATTTGTGGAGAGATGATGAGTGGCAGGTGTCTAGGTCTATGGTTTATGATACACCTGATGGCTTTACAAAAAGTCAATGTTACCACACTGCCTTTAAACCATTACACGAAGAGTTTTGGTTAGAAAAGAAGACCGTGAATAGTTAGATCATTTATTTACTTTACTTTACTTCTAACTATAATAGAGTGTACGGTTAATAATTAAGTTAACCAAAGAAAGGAGAAACGGCAATGCCAAAATCTACTACTGCCAAAAAAGCTAGTCCTACGGCGACTGCACCTAAGTCTAAATCAGCTAAACGACCTTTAGCAGATATAGCAGCCAGCACTACTAAAAAGGTAAACGCTGGTGGTCTTGACCTCAAAGCTGTCCTTAAAAATAATAGGGATAAAGTGGCGAGGGCTCCAAGCAACGCTGAGAGGCACTTAACCCTAGATGGTAAAACCGTTGAGGAAGCACTAGCTACTCGACTGGTTGATGCTCGTGATATCAAGTATGATGTCAGTAAGGGGTTTATGCTGATTGCTTAACTATTATGCCCAGTGGCTTTTGGTCGCTGGGCTATTTAGGAGAAATGATGAATAAATATTTTGACACACTAGACATGACGCTTTATAATTATGCTCATAAACCACCACGCAGTATTAGAGCAGCAATGCGTAAGCAACTCAACACACAACATGACGTGGTCGGTGGTTGGCGTTATATTGTGGACCTTTGGAAGAAAGACAGGGAAGACGGTTATAGGTGGGGAGGTAATACTCCTAAGCCTGTGGTCCATCCTGACGTATTTAAGAGGATATGATGGTTAAACGATTACCGCCTAACTACATCAACCAAGCCGTAATAGTAGATATAGACGGAACTCTTGCACACGGCACAGGGAGAGACCCCTACGACTACACACGAGTACACGAAGACCTACCCGACGAACAAATAAAAGAGTTAACTAAAATGCTCCATGAAGAGTTTTTTATAATCATAGTAAGCGGTAGGGAGGACTATTCTCAAGAGGATACTGAACAGTGGCTCGAGGACCACGATATACCTTACGACGCAATACACATGAGACGCACGAAAGACTTTAGACCCGATACCGAAGTTAAACAAGAAATATACCAAGAATTAATAGAACCCCACTACAATGTGTGGCTGGTTCTTGATGACCGTAATAGCGTAGTGAATATGTGGCGGGATATTGGGCTAAAATGCCTGCAAGTTCAAGCAGGGGATTATTAAGAATTGTCCACTGATCAATAGCTTCATAGCTATACTTATATAGTTAATTAAATAAGGAAAAATGTTATGAATGAACAAGTAAAAAATGGTTGGTACTTACGCTTTAAAGAAGAGGCAGAGTACAACATACGGGAAGTTATTTCTCCAGGTGCCGAGCAAGACCGAGTGGTGAATATAATTAATGATCTACTCACTGATTGTCACGGTGATTTGTGGTGGCACTTTGATGAGGATCACGGTTATAATGAAGACCTTGATGAGTCTTTACCTGAATTTAATACTGTGTATGATTCTTCGTGGCTCAATGACGTTCCCGATAGTGGTTATAATATCATTCGGTTAGGTTATGGTGATGTGTACGCTGGTGAATCTTTTAATCAGAGAGATATCTATATAGCGTTATCTATGAATGGTTGCTCATTAGCTAGTGCCCTCACTGAATATTATAAGTTTACCATTCCCGTTATAGATCGTTACGCTCTGTGGGGTGTTAAAACTTTAGTGAACGTTATGACTAAGCCTAGTGATCAATAGCTTCATAGCTATACTTATATAGTAAGTTTAATAAATATAAGGAATAAAATTATGAATATCTTAAAAGACTATGCCGATCAACTTAAACCTTTGAACAAGGCTATCAATGATTATAACGAGTTCTGGCATGCTCAATACTTTGATTATAACCCTACTGCTTTCCGTATTTCATCTTATGGTGGCGGTAGTTATTTTAATGAGTGGGAGAGTGGTCAAGCTGAAAAGCAAGATGGCTATATACCTATGCTCAGTGTCCAGACTCGTGAAACCGATGGCTATACCCTTATTGAACTCAATAATAAAAACGCTCAAAAGCTCATAGATGAACAGCCTAACGTATATGAATGGCTTGAATACATACTGCGTCGTGAAAATCAAGACGGCTGGGAGGGGTTTGGCTGGGGCGATGATAAAAAATACTGTCACGGTATAGCTTCTGAAACCCTCACTGGTGTTTATGCTGGTAGGCATATGGGACAACAAGAACCGCCTAGTAAACTAATCCTGTGTTTCAATACGGGTGGTGGGGAAGCGTACGATCAACAATTACTTAGGGTCATAAAGGTTAAAGAACCATATGATGACTTTAGTTATGTCGGAGATTTTATCTCGGACTACTGTAGTCCTACTCTTACTATATAGCTGTTACTATATTAGCATCCCCAGAAAATACTTTTATAAATCACAAAATATCTCATTCTAGCCAATAAGCCAATAGGGTATTGGCTAGAGTCCTCTTACTTACTCGCTTTATTAAGGTTATTGGCTAACCTATTAGCGACCTATTGACTTAAATTAGGCAATATGGTCTTTGGACTGTGGTTCGTGGTACTAGGTTGGTAATAATAACCACACGACATAAAGCATGTGAAAGAGTTTATACAAGAGGTTTATAGAAATTGTGAGCCTATATATAGAACTAACTTTTGATCCGCACACGGACAAAGGTAAAAAAGTTATAGAGAATGGACCATGGTTCCCGTTTCTTAGTCATTTAGCCAATACGCCAATAGCCATGATCTATTATACCGTGATCATGATCCGTGGACCGAAGTATCTTGCCATTGTGATCACGCTGCATGTGATCTGGTAATCGAAAAGCGTTGCGTGGGATGTTGCTTGGTAATCTTAGTTCCGTTTTTACGTGTAACATTGTGATCGCATCATGGACCAGTGACCGTGATCGCATTGTGATCGCACACGACGCACGGATTTTGACAGAAAAAGAACATACAGAATATTAAGATTAATACTTTACTTTAACCTTTACTTAAGGCATAATGAGCTTAGTTAAGTAATTAAGCTTAACATTAATATATAGGAAAATACTATGAATAATAAAACTACTACAAAAACTAAGAACGAAGTTAAAGTAAATTTAGGCGGACTAGACGGAAGCCTGATTTATACGGCAACAGGTAAAGTAGCTAGAGCCCAGCATAACGCTGACCGCCACCAAGCTTTAAACGGCAAGACGGTTAAGGAAGCAATAGCGACCAGGCTAGTAAACGCCCAAGACGTTAAGTATGACGTAGCGAAGGGATTTATTACCTTAGAAAATAGCTAACCCCCAACGGAAAGGGTAGCGGGAAACCGCTACCCCGACCACAAACCCCAGACACTAAACTATTACAACCACACCAGAAACCTTTATTTTTTACCCCCCTACCCCCCTTATACGATAACGATTAGATATAAGGCTAAAGGGTCAGTTTTTCACAGACATTGGAATTACATTTTACTTTTTTCTGTTACTGAACTACACTATATAGACAAAAAGACACGGATTAAAATTTTTTTGCAAAAATTTCTATGGCTAGGAACTACACTGATAAAGAATTAGCATTAACACCCACCCCAGGAGAGAGTGAAATGCTACCTTGGGATCCTTCTCCCCTAGAAAAACAATCCCACGGAATAGCTTCTTTGTTGCGTAAGTTGGGATACGATAATTACCGTGCACAACAATTAGCAGAAAACACCACGTTCTTATCAGAGTTCATTCCAGGATTCGGCGATGTTCAGGGTCTTAGAGAAGGAAAGCACATGATGGAGGAAGGCAGCCCGAAGCTAGGTGCTGCGGTCATGGGACTAAGTGCGATTCCCTTTGTACCAATTACCCCCATTAGAAAAGCACTTCAAAAAGGAATCAAAGTCAGTCCTACAAAAGTAGAACGAACCCACACCGATTGGGAGAGCTTCAAAAAACAAAGAGACGCAGGTTCGTTCAAAGAATTCGAAGAGGACATAATAGATGCACACGGAAACGTAGACGTAGGCGAAACACCCAGATACACTTCTTTGATGCCTTTACAAGTAGGCAGACTTAATTTTGAAACCAACGCAGAAAGACAATTACTCAGTAACCCAGATTTTGCTAATCCTAATAAAGCCTACGATGTTGACGGTTTTATAAAAAGCACCGTAGCCAATTCCCCAAACCCAATACGCACCACAGTAAAAAGTCAGTTAGATGAATGGGTTTCGCCTGCGCTCCGTGGTAAAAAAGCAACAATACAAGACATACTGGACGATATAGGCAAAAACAAACCCACTATAAAAGAAAACTACATGGATGATGCCACTAACGCAAGAACTAGATACATGCCTAATATCCCCACCACCCCACCACCAAGCACAGCAAGAGAGGCACTACAAGTCATACACCCTGCTAAATACACAGAAAGAAGTTTTTCCGTTCACTCTCCTAAACATGGCAAATTATTCGAGGATCCAGGTCACACAGAAGTTTCAGGCGGTGCCTTACCTACGAGAAGCCTATCCCATCTCACTGAAGAGTTTACAAACTCCGCCAACCGCATATTCACTACTCGCTCAGGTCTGTACGACATAGACGGTCAAAAAGTTTTTATACCAGCGGAAGGTCAATCAGGTATTTATAGAATGGGCACGTCTAAATCTAAAGCAGCAAGAACTGTTTCTTCGCCACAGAGCTTAACCAGTGGAGATATTCAACATTTGCTAGCTACTGGAGAAGATCTATCAAAAGTAGATAGCATAGGCGGTACATGGGGTAGAGACTTTATATCAGAAAACGAGGCAGCTACACGTGATCACTTTATAAACACACTAGAAAGCACAGGAAATAAAGATAAATGGAAAGATCTTGTTAAGGAACAACAATTCGACCTTGATGTAACACTAGATGAATTAAAACTAAGCCACGACCTGCCTGATGATGTAGATTGGCACTCGGTAGACTCTAAGATATTCCAACAAGCAGAATTGCTAACCCAAGACAACGCCATAGAATATGGCAGAAAACTCAGTGACCTGCTTAAAGTAGATGTGGGTGATGCTATAGAACCCCCACTTTTTAAAGAGTGGTTCCCCATGCATATGAAGACTTCCCTAAACGATGCGGTAGAAGTAGGTGCGGATGTGGTTCGTTTTCCTGTGAACCCTGAATCTGTAGCAAAACAAACAGGTCAACCATTAAATCCTGGAAGAGCTCGAGCTTGGTCAGATGAATTATCAACAGACCCCTACAGAACCGAACCTGATGATGTATCTAATTGGCTTCCTGGTGAAGAAGCTGAAGCACTGGGCAAAATATACAAACAACGCACAAAAGACGGCATTAAACGTATAGAAGCTGAATACGGCATCAAACTCAATGCTAAACCAGTCAAGGACGATAATTACAATGAGTTTTTAGAAATAGTCCTCACACCAGAACTTAAAGAAGCCTTTCAAACTGTGGTTTATAAAGATGGCGGTGCTGTGTATAAAAAACCCTTAATGAATCTTAAGTATTAGGATCCCTACATGACGACTGGCGCCAACCTAGAACAACTTCCCGAAGACGTATTAAAAGAACACCTAGAACTAGCAGAAAGATTAGAAGAGCTTGAGCGAGTAGAAACTTGTCAAAATGATTTTTTAAGTTTTGTCAAAAGCCAATGGCCAAGTTTTATACAAGGGGCTCACCATAAAACCATGGCGGAAGCATTCGACCGTATAGCTAAAGGTAAAATAAAACGGCTTATTATCAATATGCCACCCCGACACACGAAGTCTGAATTTGCTAGTCATATGTTTCCCGCATATTTAGTGGGTCGTAATCCGTCTCTCAAGATCCTACAAGCAACACACACCGCAGACTTAGCCGTAAAATTTGGACGTAAGATTCGTGACTTAATGTTAATGGAAGACTTTCAAAAAATTTTTGACTCCGTAGCTATTAACCCAGATAGTAAAGCAGCAGGAAAATGGGAAACACAAGATACAAAGAATCCTAAACTAAAAGGGGAATATTACGCAGCAGGTGTGGGTGGTGCTCTGGCGGGTCGTGGTGCGGATTTGTTTATTATTGATGACCCTCACTCAGAGCAAGACGCCATGAACCCCAAGTCCATGGACGATGTTTATGAATGGTACACTTCTGGTCCACGTCAAAGGCTTCAACCTGGAGGGTCCATTGTCATAGTCATGACGCGATGGAACGTAAACGATTTAACAGGTAGACTGCTCAAAGATGCAGCTCGTGATCCTAGAGCGGATCAATGGGAAGTTATCGAACTTCCCGCAATACTGCCCAGTGGTAAACCGCTGTGGCCAGAGTATTGGCCATTGGAAGAAATAGAAAGCGTAAAGGCATCCCTAAGAGGTGGTCCAAAATGGCACGCACAATACATGCAAAACCCAACCTCCGAAGAAGGTGCCCTTATAAAAAGGGAATGGTGGAAAGAATGGCCAAACGACAAACCACCTAAATGTGAATATTTGATTCAAAGTTACGATACAGCGTTTTTAAAATCAGAGATGGCGGACTATAGTGCCATAACCACGTGGGGTGTGTTTTATCCAGAAGGTCGACTAGGCGGAGAAGAAATCTACCATGGCGACGCACCACACATTATTCTACTAGACGTAGTCAAGGGTAAATATAATTTCCCTGAACTTAAAGGTCAAGCCTTTAAACAATACGAACACTGGGAACCTGACGTAGTGATAATAGAAGGTAAAGCCTCAGGTATGCCACTAACGCAAGAACTCCGTAACGTAGGAATTCCTGTTCAAAACTACGTTCCTTCAAAGGGCAACGACAAAGTAGCAAGAGTCAATAGCTGTGCTCCGTTATTTGAATCGGGCATGGTTTGGTACCCTGATACCAATTGGGCAAAAGACGTAATAGAAGAATGTGCGGCATTCCCAGCGGGAGACCATGACGATCTAGTAGACTCCACAACCCAAGCCTTAATGAGATTTAGGCAAGGCGGTTTTGTTAAGCTGCCTTCCGATTATGAAGAAGAGGTTTTATATAAGAAGAAAATGAGTTATTATTGATAACCTAAAGGGTAGAAAAATATGGCAATAGAAGCACAAAGATATCCAAAAAAGGGCGAACCTGTAATTCCTCAAGGGGAAGAAGAATTAATAGTAGAAGTAGCCGAAGAAGATCCAACAGCAGGCGGTGTTGAATTTCAAGTAGGTCAGAACGGTGAAATGTTGCCCATGGAAGAAGGCGCACAAGCACAAGAAAATGAACACAACACCAACCTCACCGAACTTTTAGAAGAAAGTTTTCTTGGAGAAATATCAGGAGAATTGGTAGGAGCTTATCAAGAAGACAAAGAATCTCGTGATGATTGGCTTACTGCTTTTGCCAATGGTTTAGATTTATTAGGGATAAAATCAGAAGACCGAGACATGCCGTTTCCAGGAGCAAGTGGCGTAACCCACCCACTACTTTCAGAAGCAGCAACACAATTTCAAGCTCAAGCCTATAAAGAATTATTACCAGCCAATGGTCCAGTCAATACAAAGGTCGTAGGGGCAGAATCCCCCGAAACAATGGCACAGTGTCAGCGTGTGAAGGAGTATATGAACTACCAAATCACCGAAGAAATGCAAGAATACGACCCAGATATGGATAGTTTGCTTTTTTACCTGCCGTTGGCAGGAAGTGCCTTCAAAAAAGTCTATTTTGACTCATTATTAGGTCGTGCGACGTCTGCTTTTGTAAAAGCGGAGGATTTAGTCGTCAGTTATGACACTACAAACCTAGAAACTTCGCCAAGAATCACCCATGTTCTCAATATGACGGGAAATGATATCCGAAAAATGCAATTAAGTGGTGTTTATCGGGATATTGAGGTTGGCAACCCTGGAGAAATGACTTTAGATGAGGCAAAAGACAAAATTGACGAGTTACAAGGTCTGAGTAAGCCCACTAGCGACTATAATGAGTACACTTTACTAGAAATTCACGTTGATTTAGAACTAGAAGGCATAGATGAATACGAATATGCGGTGCCTTATATAGTCACTATTCTTGAAGATAGTGGTGAAATCCTAGCAATTAGGCGTAATTGGGCACTAAATGACGAAGTATTGCGTAAAAAAGAGTATTTTGTACACTATAAGTTCCTTCCAGGACTTGGATTTTACGGTTTTGGCTTAATTCACATGATTGGGGACTTAACTAAGTCCGCTACAAGCATTTTAAGGCAACTAATCGATGCTGGAACGCTTTCTAACCTTCCTGCAGGATTTAAAGCACGTGGTATGAGGGTTCAAGGGGAAGATGAACCCCTAAGACCAGGAGAATTTAGAGATGTTGACGTTCCAGGAGGTACAATCCGTGATGCATTGATGCCTTTACCTTATAAAGAGCCTAGTAACGTATTAAGTCAACTATTGGGCATACTTATTGACTCTGGAAGACGATTTGCGAGTATTGCGGACATGCAAGTCGGTGATATTGGCTCCCAACAACTTCCAGTAGGCACAACTGTCGCTATGCTAGAACGTGGCACTAAAGTTATGTCTGCCATACACAAAAGACTTCATTTTGCGCAAAAGAAAGAATTTAGACTCTTGGCTGGTGTTTTCTCGAGATCACTACCTCCAATATACCCCTATGCGGTAGCTGGTGCCAGCCAAGAAATCAAACAATCAGATTTTGATGACCGTATTGATATTATCCCAGTCAGTGATCCCAACATATTTAGTATGGCACAACGTGTGATGTTAGCGCAACAAGAATTACAAATGGCGCAAGCAGCACCACAAATACATAATTTACGGGAAGCCTATAAAAGAATGTACGAGGCACTAGAGGTAAAAAACATAGACTTACTTTTACCGCCTCCACCAGAAGTTCCACCAAGAGACCCGATCAGTGACCAACAGGCAGCGATAATGGGTCAACCTATTAAGGCGTTTGAATTCCAAAACCATGATGCCTATATAGCCTCCCATTCTGCATTTCTACAGAACCCACAAATGCAACAAAACCCACCAGCTCTTCAATCAATACAAGCTAATATACAAGAGCACATAGCAATGGGGTACAAACAACAAATTGAACAAGCACTAGGACAACCACTACCACCGCTTGATCAAATACAACAGATGCCGCCAGAACAAGCTCAGGAACTAATGAATGAAATAGCTACCGCAGCAGCAACAGCAACTCAAGAAGTCACAGGTCAGCAAGAGGCTCTCATGAAAGCACAACAAAGTGCTCAGATGGATCCGATTGTAGAACTTAAGAAAGAAGAAATTGCACAAAGAGCTCAGGCAGATGCTTTACGAGCAGAGGTGGATCAGGCTAAAATAGAATCACAAGAAGCAATAGCAGAAATGAAGGTTGCTCAAGATAGAGAAGAAGCCTTGTTAAAAGCACAAGGTGATATTAATAAAACGTATGGTCAGATATTGAAAGATGTAAGATCATCCGATACAAACACGAAAGGTGACTAAATGAAAGATACCACTAAATATAAAAAAGTGAGTTTTCCAGCTCCTAGAAAAATTAACTTGGCTAAACCAGTCAAAGGCACTACGGTTCTTAATGCAACAAGTAGTAGTGTTTTTGGCGATGGTCAAAAAACAGTTCAAGGGAAAGGTGCTGCAACTAAAGGTACTAAGTTCAACAAAAGTCCTAGCGGAGCTCGATAAAAACAGTGAGCGATTCTCCAGAAGCATTTGTATATAATGCTACACTAGACCGTATTATTGACGGAGACACATTTGATTGTGTCCTAGATCTTGGCTTTGATGTAAAACTACACAAGCAAAGAGTGCGTTTAGCAGGCATAGACACACCTGAATCTAGAATCAACACAAAAAGATATCCAGAAAGAACTCAAGAAAAGGTTATGGGGAAAGCTGCAAAAGAACGATTAAAAGAACTTTGCACAGGGAAGTTCAAACTTAAATCTTTAGGGAAAGGTAAGTACGGAAGAATTTTAGGTGTCCCGTACACAGCAGACGGTGAAGATATTTGTCAAAAACTAATATCAGAAGGTCACGCTGTTGAGTATTGGGGCGGAAAGAAAATAAAAATCTGGGGAGAATAATAATGCCAGGAATGTGCGAAAGGAAAAGATACATGAGAGGAGAAGCCAAAACATCTCGTGGTGATTATGGTAAAAAAGGCTATAGTCATGGCGGAGACGTTAAAAAATATGGTGGTGGCGGTAAAGTCTATAAAAAGAAATGACAGAAGAAGAACTTATCATTTTTTTACAGGGGTTTGGGTTTACGTGTAAGTTAGAGGACTTAACTTAATGGATCCTGTTTATTTAGTACAAAAAGTTTTAAAAGAACTTCGTCAAAGACAAGAAGACTTAACAGAAGTGTTAAGAACAGGCGGAGTTCAAGATTGGGAAGGATATCAAAAAATACTCGGTGAGCTTGCAGGTCTGAGCTCAGCTGAGAGAATAATAATAGACCTGCAAAACATCAAGGAGCAAAACGATGGCAGTTGATGCATTAAAAGAAGCACCAAAAGGTGACACCATTCCCGACCACGTTGAAATGGTTAGAGAATCAAAACCAGAGGAAGAAAAGCAAGAGTTCACACCTGAATCAGTTCAGGAAGATGAGTCTCTTATAGAGAAACTTCCCGACCCCACAGGATACAGAATATTGATACTACCTTTTAGTCAAAAACAAATGACTAAGGGAGGAATCTTGTTAGCCGACACCACTTTAGAAAAAGAAAGATTAGGTACTAATGTTGGTTTCGTAGTATCATTGGGACCAGATGCTTACAAAGATAAATCTAAATTCCCGAATGGCGCATGGTGCCAAGAAAGAGATTGGGTTATATTTGGAAGATACGCAGGAGCTAGAATCAAAATTGATGGTGGTGACTTGCGCTTATTAAACGATGATGAAGTATTAGCTGTGGTGAGTAACCCAGAAGATGTACAGTAATCACGCAAACTAAAGGAGAAAATCATGGCAGCAACCATGCAACAAGAAACTGAAAACGAAGAGGTCGAGATTCAAGTAGACGCACCAGAGGAAGAAGAACAAAATCCAGAGGTTGCCGTTGAAGAACCCAAAGAAGAACCTCAACAAGAAGAACCCCAACAAGCAAAATCCGATGAAGAGGAAATTGCGGACTATAGTGAATCTGTTAAAAAACGAATAAATAAGCTAACTTATAAAATTCGTGAAGCAGAGAGAAGGGAAGCAGCAGCAGTTGAATACGCTAAAGGTGTTCAACAAAAACTAAACAGCACTCAAGTATCCCTTTCACAAAAAGACAAAAGCCTATATGATGAATATAGTGCAAGAGTTGAAAGCCAACTCGCCACTGCCGAAGATCGTTATAAAAAAGCACACGATATCGGAGATTCAGAGGCACTGTTGGCAGCACAAAAAGATGTTGCTACACTTGCTGTAGAACTTGAAAGTCTAAACAGAGTTAGACCTCAAGAACAAGCACAAGAGCCACCTGTTGATGTACAACAACCTCAACAAGTACCACAGCAACAACCTCAAGTGCAAACTCCCCCAGCACCTGATGCGAAAGCTCAGGAGTGGGCAACAAAGAACAATTGGTTCGGTGAAGATTTGGCTATGACAACAAGTGCTTTTGCTTTTCATAGGCAATTAGTCGAACAAGAAGGATTTGATCCAACAACTGATGATTATTATCAAGAAGTAGATCGAAGAATGGCGGAAGCCTTTCCCCACAAATTAAACGGTGGTGGAGAAGTTTCTCAAGTAAATAACGTTCAAGAGAATGTTGCAAATTCTAGCAGAGGTGCTAGAGGCAGAACAGGAAAAGGACGCACAGTAAAGCTATCGTCTAGTCAAGTTGCAATAGCAAAAAGACTAGGTGTTCCGCTTGAAGAATACGCTAAACACGTTAAGTGAAGGAGATAAAATGGTAGATAAAAATACAACAACTGTAGAAAAAGATACCACTACAGATCGAGCTCCAAGATCTGCAGATAGCCGAGCAGAAACTGCTCGCCCAAAACCATGGCAACCACCGTCTTTATTAGACGCACCAACGCCACCAGAAGGTTACGTTTACAGATGGATACGGGAATCAATGGCTGGAGTAGAAGACAAAGCGAATATGTCAAAACGTATTCGTGAAGGATGGGAACCTGTGAGAGCAGACGAACACCCTGAGTTTGAAGCCCCAACTGTTGAACACGGTAGACATACTGGCGTAATTGGAGTAGGTGGGTTAATCCTCGCGAAGATGCCAATCGAAACCGTCGAACAACGACGTGCATACTACAATAAAATGGCTTCAGACCAAATGGAGGCAGTCGATTCAAATTTAATGCGAGAAAGTGACAACAGGATGCCTATTAGCAAACCTAATAGAAATACTCAAGTCACATTTGGTAAAGGAGGCGATTCTTAGAATCGTCAATATATAAATTAACTTAAAATAGGTGAAAACATGGCAAATGTAAATGACCCAAATGGATTCACACCAGCATATCACATGGCTGGGGGCACTATTCGTCCTTCTGAGTTTCCTATCCAAAGTGGTGCTACTGGCGATATCTTTTCAGGTGACGTCGTTAAGCTCACAAGCGGATATGTACTTCAAGGAGGGGCAACAGATGCTCCGCTAGGTGTATTTGGTGGCTGTGAGTACCAAAAGTCTACAGGAGAAGTAGTCTTCACAAGAAGATTTGTCTCAGGTACGGCTACACTAGGTTCTGCAAATATTAAAGCATACGTGTACGCTGATCCTAACATCGTGTATGAAGCCCAGTTTACTGGGACTCCCGCACAAACTGATGTTGGAAAAGTGCATACTATCTCTACAACTGCAGGTGATACTAACAACAACCGTTCGAAAGAAGGCGTGACTACGACTACTGCTAGTGGTATAGCAAAATTAGTGGCTTATGTGGCTAGACCAGATAACACTGCTAATGCGCAATACGCTAGAGGGTATTTCATATTCCCAGCTTCGACGTACGGTAACGACTAAAAGGTGAATAACAATGGCAATTAATAGAGCTCAATTAGTAAAAGAACTCGAGCCTGGACTGAATGCACTCTTTGGTCTCGAGTATAATCGTTACGAGAACGAGCACGCTGAAATTTTTGATACAGAAACTTCAGATCGTGCGTTTGAGGAAGAAGTGATGTTATCAGGCTTTGCGCAAGCTCCAGTAAAAGGAGAAGGTGCAGCAGTGAGTTATGATACAGCACAAGAAACTTTCACGTCTCGTTACACTCACGAAACGGTAGCCCTTGCTTTCGCATTGACAGAAGAAGCAATCGAAGATAATCTCTACGACACGCTTTCTTCCAGATATACAAGAGCTTTGGCTAGATCGATGGCAAATACGAAACAAGTTAAGGCTGCAAATGTACTTAATAATGGTTTTTCTACTTCCTATCCAGGAGGCGACGGGAAACCTCTCATGACCACTGATCACCCAACTCTTACAGCTGGGGATCAATCGAATGAGCCAAGTTCAGCAGCAGACCTCAACGAAACTTCGTTGGAGAATGCCTTAATCGATATCTCTGGATATAAAGATGAAAGAGGTATTAAGGTTAATGTACAAGCCAGAAAACTGATCGTTCCACCACAACTACAATTTGTAGCTGACAGGATTTTAAACACTCCTGGCAGAGTAGGAACATCAGATAACGACATCAACGCCATGAAAAACATGGGGATGTTGCCAGAAGGCTATAC
>Ga0209349_1000438_pt1 | contig 22068 bp, 30 predicted proteins | sample ETNvirnome_2_130_FD_184067 | JGI IMG/M metagenome (GOLD analysis project Ga0209349, IMG submission 184067) | Marine viral communities from the Pacific Ocean - ETNP_2_130 (SPAdes) (version 2) | ecosystem: Environmental > Aquatic > Marine > Oceanic | place: Pacific Ocean | collected 2013-06-22
GAATCCGTTGAACTGGATGAGAAAATTCTTTCTCCGATGTATTTCGATTCTGGCATGTCCAATCGAGCCCATGCAGATAGATTTGTTAAATTTATAAAGAGCAAGAAAATAACAATACAATCTTATCGTATTTCTGGTCAATATGAAATCTTTCCTAAAACTCCTCAAGATGTAGACACAATACGCAAAGCCGCAAAAAAATACGGTTTGATTGCCATAAAAGAATCCGTTGAACTGGATGAAGCAGACAACACTGCCGCTGTTGCAAAGCAAGTCAAGCAAGCAGTAAAGAAATATACAACAGGTAAACTTGCTGTCCAATCAAAGGGTGGTAAGACTCGTTTTATCATGCTAAGAGCAGATAAGATTGACAACAAACTTCGCAAGATGATTCTTGATATTGAACACCCAAATGCAAATGTTAAGAACATGGATGACATTCACTATGCTAACATCAGCGATAGAATCATCAGTGCGGGTGCCGATGTATGGATAGATGCACTTGGACTGAAAGAATCCGTTCAACTGGATGAGGTGTGGATTCTCGCAAGTGATGAAATGAATCCTGTCAAGAAGACTGCACAGAAACTTGCCAAGCAAAATCCCGATAGAACCTACTTTCTTGTTCAGCACGCCAGACACCATGCTGGTGGAATAATCAAGTATCGCTACGAGGTGGTTGATGGGGTTGATATGCATATGTACAGAGATGCAAAGAGAATCGCACAATATGGCAAGATCAAAGAGTCCGTTGAACTGGATGAAAAACTTTCCGCAAAAATGATGAAAAAGTTGGGGATAGTAAATCCTTTAGCAGGAAAACACTACCCATATCAAGAAGAAAATACACAAGTAGAAGACAAAGCACAGATAAATGAAGCAGAAGAATGGCTCCTTGCGTTTGAATTTAAGACAGCCTACTCTGGAGAAGGTCGTGACACTAGAAGAGATCTTGAAAAAAGATTTAAAAAATATTGGACCGGATCTGGAAGTACAGGTAAAGGATGGGATGTAAGTTTTCATGGAACAAAGAACGAACTTCAAAAGATCAAGAAATATGTCGAAAAAACATACGGTAAAGATTTAGATAAGAGACATACTATTCTCTCTGTTTTTGAATCGGCTGTTGATGAATATAGGGGTTCAATTGATTCTACTAGTCATAAGAGTGCTGAACAACGAAGAGAAGAATATGCAATGAAGAAAAAGAAAAAGGAAAGACTTGCAAAAAAATCTGTTGGTTTGGGTGAAGTTGCTCCCGCTGGTTGGGAAGGAACAGTCAAGGCAATGAAGAAGAAAAAAGATATTGATAATCCTTGGGCATTGACACATTGGATGAAAAATAAAGGACAAATATAAGAAAAGATAACAAGTCCTTTCAAACACACTAAACAAAAACAGCCAAAAAAGTGGCTGTTTTTTTCTATTTTGGGTTCACAAATTTCCCTAAATAGGATAGTAGAAGTATGCAAAACCTAATACGGTATCTCTTAGTCCCTTTGCTATTGATTACGGGGTGTAAAGCCCCGCAGGCGAGCAGTCTACCCCCTCAAAACACAACAGATATAGTTATCGCCAAGATTGAATCACCCCCACCAAATTACTTGGATGAGTGGTTTATCGCAGCAACACCAGAAGATGACCCATACCCGTCTGTATGTAGTTTGCATACAGAAAGTGGGTATCTGATAGGAAGTGGAATACTAATCCGCCCGGGTGTCGTTCTAACGGCAGGCCATTGCGTCAATGGCAACAATGTGTTTTCTATTACCATTGGAAATGAACAGATAATGGTAAAGAAAACTGTGCTACACTCCCGATACAGCGATTCGCTCGGGCGGGTGCAAGATGATATAGCGTTGATATTCCTTGAGTGTGAATCTAAATACGAACCAGCCGAACTGGGATGTATTGAATGGATCAAACGATATCAGAGTATCACTACTGTAGGGTATTCATTTGAGTATAAGAAGTACAGTAAACCAAAAGTATTTAGGTACTTTGGAACTGTTACAGAAGAACCAGACACAATGAAATTTATTCCACGACCGGCTAGTGTTTGGTTTGGTGATTCTGGTGGCGGGGTATTTGCAGAGTATGAAGGAAAGAGTTATCTTGTGGGAGTTATTAGTAATTTTATGGTGATCAAACCATTTAGTGGTAAACCAGTAGTTTCAGAATGTTCTGCAACCATTGTGTCGCTATATCTAGAATGGATAGAAAGAGAGGTATTGAAAAATGAGATTGAAGAGACTGAAATATTTGTTAGGGATGGGCGGTAGTGCTGGAGAACGGATTTTATCTGCTGTTGCTATTGTTGCTGGTTTTATCATCGGCTTGTATGGATCAAGATTCCTCATAGATTTAATGTAAACAAACAATTCATATATAAAAGACAACCTTCTGATTCTAGTCAGAAGGTTGTCTACTATGACGGGCAAAAGGTAGCGAGTTCCTAATGAATGGCGTAACGAAACGCCTGCCCGATAAAAAACACTGATGCCAATCAAGGCATCAGTGTTTTACTTTATACAAAATGTTTATTGTTTTCCACTACCTTATGTATAAGACATAAATAGTTATGGAAGAATTTTGAGAGGATTTTTATGCCAGTGATAGCAGGAATAGATTATAGTATGCGTTCACCCTGTATATGTGTTTTTGTAGGAACACAAAAGGAATCCTTTTCGTTTGATAGATGTACTTTTTATTACCTCACTGATACCAAGAAGTATGCAAATTTTTTCTTGAATAATATTCATGGAGAAAATTTTCAAGAATGGAATGAAGATTTTGAAAGATATAAGTCAATAGCAGATTGGGCGATTGACCGTCTTATAGGGTGCGATCAAATTGCTATTGAAGGATATTCAATGGGTAGTAAAGGTAAAGTATTTCATATAGCAGAAAATACAGGCGTACTTAAATATAAAATCTACAATCTCGGAATTCCGCTTGAAGTTGTTCCTCCCACTACTATAAAAAAATTTGCTACTGGGAGAGGCAATGCAGATAAAAAAATGATGCACAGATATTTTAAAGACGATACAAAGGTTGATTTGAAAACGACAATTACACCCAACAAAAGTTCAATAGGCAATCCGGTTTCGGATATTGTTGATTCTTTTTATATTTGTAAATTTTTGTATGAGAAAATCACAAAACCTTAGTGCTTATTCCACCCATTTTTGATCTTAATCTGACTCACTATGTTTTTTGTCATGGTACTTGTGAGTTGTGACGCAACTCCATCTTGTCCAAAGATTTCCTTACGCTCCTGAGAACTCAATCTGTCTTTCATTTCTTCAATAAGTTGAACAATTTCTTTTATAGCCTTTTCGTTCCGTCTCCCGTTGAGAAGCATATATGCAATCACCCCCATAGTTATCAAAAAACCACCAATCAAGACGATCAAGCCAACCTGTGCAATTTCTTCCATATAGTATTGGCTAGCAGTAGCAAACCCAACAGTGAGAACACCCACCGCTAGAAGCACCGCACCTAACCGACCATTTACCCAAAATGCTATAAAAGCACCTGCAACGAGCATTGCAAAACCGATAGTAAAGAATAGTGTGATGTTTTCGTGAAGATTTTCTAATGCTTCTCGTCGGACTTCTCTATCAGATTGCTCATATTCTTTGACTAAATCTTCTAGGTCTTCGATTTGTCCGACAGCAGCAGCAACTCTTGCATTAGCAGATTCTAAATCTTCTAGTGCCTCATCCACTCTTACTTGTTCTTTTTGTGCATCATCTACAGATTCTTTGATTGATTCTGCTGAGTCTTCAATCGAATTCAGTGTAGGGTCTATATTATAATTGTGATCATCTGGGACAAGTGCAATATCATTCAGAATTGAATCTGCTTGATTGTCTATGTCTCCAAGATCATTACCAATTTCATCAGAAGCACTACCAATTTCTTCTGTTTGTTCTTTTTGTTCTCTGAGAGAATCTACTACTGTACTTGAAGTGTTTGCTGGTGAATCTGGGTTTGTATCCCACTCATCAAACATCTCACACCCAAAAGCAACAGTTATAGTTGCTACCATCATCATTATTAACTTTTTCATTTTTCACCTTCTAATTGCCGGAATTAAATATGACATTGTTCCGTATGTTCCATCCTTTATTATAACTGCTTTTCCAGGATTTTTATGTGCATATGATCTTATTTCTTGATTATTAATTTCTTCCATATTAAGTTTTTTATTCCATCTTTCATATTTCATTCTGCCGTGCATACATTTGGTATAATCTTCACTTGCTACAGTAAATACAGGACATCCCGCAAACATTTCTTTTATTTTTCTTTTCTTTCTTCGTATGCCTCCAAGAATTGGGTCATAACCAGCCAGATTACCCGAGTCAGACGATGCTTGATCAACACTAAATCCTCCGCCCATAGAATTCATCGGTGCATTTTCGATTAATTCTTCTATTATGTCTTGATATGTTTTCATATGTTATATATCATTTTTATCATATAATCTTTTTTCAAAAGTGTTTTGAGTTTCTTTATTCTTGTTCTGGATTTTAACTATTTTTGCTCTTCTTTGATTCGGAGTTAGACCCTTTTTCTTTATAGGCATTCTAGAGGATTTTCTGTTTATTCGTCTATTTTTTCCACAATTGCAACCCATTAAACACTCCTTGTTATGTTTAGTAGTTTTTGAATTTGTAAATCGCATTGTGTTTCTCTTTGAGATCCAGGCCAATATAGGTAATCTTTTTGTTTATTTTTCTTAAGATTTACTAGCAACGGGAGAGTAACCTTTTCAATTTCGTCCATTTTCAATTGAAGTAATTGATCATATTGTTCTTTTACTTCTGTAGTTCCTTCACATGTAGAATTTATTTGTAAGATCAAATCGAGTTTGTCTTGCATTTCTTTTATTTCGTCGGGTGTTGTTTGATCGTCTAATTGTATTAATGAATTAAGTTCGTCTTCATCGGCCGCTGTAAAACCAAAATCAAACTCATCATTCAAAAGATCGTCTGGTATTTGATGATTGCTGCTCATTATTCTACCTCTTTAATTAATTCTTCAAAAGACACATTTGTTTCTATTTCATCAACATCGACACCTGTTGTTAATAAATATTTCTTTATTTCTTTTATAACCATATCTCCATCAGCACCTATTTTCTCTGCTTCTTCTTTTATAAGAATCATTGCAGTTGCCACATTTTTCATTTGTGCTTGAAACCGAGGATCTGGAAGTTTTTTGATTATTTTTTTAAGATTGATAATTAAACGATTAAATACATCGGCAGATCGTTTTTCTTTATCTGTAGTAAACTCTTCTGATTTTTTTAAAAAATTACCTTTATCGTCGATGATTCCTAATTTATAAGCATCCATTTGACGAAAAGGTGTTGCCATGAGTTTAATAAATTTATATACAGTAAAAGCACCTACTACTTTTGTGATGTCTTTTTGTGCTTCGTTTAATATCATTTGATTTTCTCTAGTTCTTTTAATATTTTATGATCTTTGGGTATTTCTTCTAGTTTTGCTTCGGGTATTTTTGTCGGTAAGTATTTAAGAAATTCTAAAAATGTTTTTAGGGAAGGATGAAATTCTGGTTCTAATTTATAGAATAATATTCTTGTGCAGGCTGAATTTCCAAATACATTATTTAATATTATGATGTGATTTAATACCAGTCTTGTTTTTATAATCCCCTTTTTAACATATTTACCTAATAATCTTTTAATGTACTTTATTCGGTTTAAATCTTCATAGAATTCTTCAATGTTTTTGCATTGAGGGTTTTTATAATGTTTCATAACAAACATCATAAAATTGTCATCATTTAATCCATCAAACAACATAATAATAAAGAATATATACTACCCCTCAGATTCTATAATTTTTGCATCCATTTTATATAAACCTTCATCTCCAACAGAAATGTTAATATCTAAAGATAATCCTTTACCATTATTAAATTCCTTAATGCCATCTGTTGTTTCAAATTCCGCATGTGGGGTTTGGAGAGATTTTCCAAAAGTACCACCATAACGATTTAGTGGAAGAACCATTTTGCCATTTTCAGCAACAGTTGAAGTACCATTCCAATCAAAATCTAAACCAATGGTATTAAATTTGTGTCGGATTTGTGCAATTGCTGCTCTAGGCTCCATAAATTCCCGTTGAGTAAACGAATTTAAGAAAGAATTTATTCTTCCTCGTTGCTCTGGATTTTCTATACGATGAACACCATAATCACTATAAGCACTCCTTGATGCGCCGCCAGTAGTTTCTTCGCCTTCGAAAAGGTTTGTTAACAATTCATTTAGTTCTTTAAATTTTATCATTTTGTTCTCCGTTATTTATGAACTACTCTATCTATTTCTTTTTATTCTTTTTCAAAATATCTAATTGAATTTCAACTAATCCTCTAGTATTTTCAACATGTTTAGATATTTCTTGTTCGTTAATATTGTCTGCTTTGTTCCAACTACACCATTGGCACATTATATATCCAATTGCTTGTCCGTATTTTTTTATAGGAAGGAAGGAAAAAGCCACAATATTACTATTTTCCATAAATTGTTTACACCACGAATCTTCCAATGCAGAAACAAGATTAATTTTCGAATCATTTTCCAATAAGAGTAATAACTCATCCACACATATAGACAACAGTAAACCTTGCTTTAATGGTATTTCAGAAGAAACACCTTTTTCTAAAGATTCGTGGGTGAGAGACATTTTTTTCATCGAAACACCGTCAAGAAAATTTCCTGTATTATGAAATTGAACAATTTGTGCCCTAGCACAATCAGTTTTAATTCTTAATTCTGTGAGAGTTTCGTGTAAAATGGTATGCATTTCCCAAAAACAATTATCTGGAAGAGTAATTTTTTGCTTTTTTGTTGCTTTTCTTTCTTGTAGAAGCATTCCTATCTTTCCTTTGTTCACCAGATAATAAAATCCTGTTGCAATTCCTGCAACCACTGCTGCCAATATACCGCCGACTTGAAACCAAATATGCAGATTATCCATTACTACTATTTATCCCTGGTTATAGTCATATATGGGGTATCTTTTATATATCTTTTTATCAATTTCTCTGTGCCAATTTCTCCTGCACCATGCTCTTCTGCTCTCCATTTATTATTATTTCTACTTCTATTACGAGAAGCAGATGTGATTTGTATATTGGAAGATGAATTATTCAGGGGATTTCCGTCTTTATGATCTATATCTTTTCCATCACCTACCGATAATCTACCATCTCGTATCAATCTATTCCTCATACCTGTTCTGGCACTTCTTCTTTTTCTTTGTTCTGGTTGTGCATTGTATTTTTTTAATCTTTTTGCTCTATTTACCGGATCTTCATTTTCGTTGCTTTGTTTTTTATTCCTATTTTGAATATCCCGTAAAGGTTGTTGTGACGGAATATTTGACGGGGTATTTCCAAATTGTTGAAATGCGATTATATCAGATTTTTTTTGTCCTGTGTTTTGTTGCCCTGGTGTTACAGGAATCGGAGGTTGATTTTCCTTTGCACCCATATTTGCAATTCTTGAAGCATAATATATGGGGGCTAATGACTTTCCAAGTTTTGCTAATTTAGATAAACCACCAAGTATTGCAATCTCTTCTAATGGGGGTGCTTCATTTATTTCTGTAAAATATTCTAATTCATCTCTTAAATCTTCAAACTTATCTGGCGGAATTTCCATATCATCATACCCATCAGTCCATCTTAAAACTTCTGGTATAACCAATCCTTCTTCTTTAAGTGCAGGAAGAATCAATTCAAACACATTAAAATAATCTATAAGAAGTTCTTCACCTTCGTTAATGTCTCTAATTGCATGTGTATAAAAATTACCATCCCGATTTTCTACTAAAACTAAATTTGGGTTACTCCACGAATGATTTGTAAACCTACAGAAATCTGTTCTTTGATATTCTGGCGCATTACTATTTTCACTCAACAGATTTATATAATACAACCCAACACCCTCACCTTCTTTTATATTATTAGTAGAAAATGTACCAATACCTTCTATCAAAGATTCTTTGAAATTGTATGCGATGTATTGTTCATCTGTTGTTGCAACATTTTGCTGTTGTGTATCAACTTGCTTTTTTTTAGTTGTGTGTGATTTGAATGTGGCAAGTTTGTTTTGTGCTGCTTTATTTTTCCCGGGAAGAATATTTTGTTTTTGCCTTTCCTTTTCTGTAGCACTTTCGTTAACATCTCTCCCTAAAGAATTTTCTATTTCGGATGATTTTGCCTTTTTAGATAATTTGTCATAATTTTTCCATTCATCAGAAGATAATCCCAAATAATCTTCATTTTCTTCGTCTTCTTTTTCTGGTTTATATTTTAATATAGAAACAAATTTAGATTTACCATCCATATTAATTTCGGTAGTTTCATCAGATATTTCTTTGGAACCGATTTCCTGCCATTCTAATTCATTGGTGCTAAAGTTTTCAAGTTCTATATTAAGGAAGTTCATAAGTTTCATTGGATCTCCTCCAATTTCGTTCAACTTTTTCTTTCCCTCTTCTACAGCATCAGAATTGTTTGATATAGATATTAATTCATCAGGTTGTTCTGTGAGGATATTGTCATATTCATGAAATGATAAAAACCCAGCAGCAAGTTCTTGTTGCTTTTGCTTTTGCTTTGCCCATGTTGCTTTTTCCTTACCCGACATTTTACTGCTACGAAGTGCCATATAATTTGCGTAATCGCCAGTTTTCATTTTCTTACCATCAACTATGATTTCTCTTTGACTCCCTTTCCATGCAAATATAAACTTTGTGTTGTCACTAACATTTTCAACCAAATTATTATCCATTTCTCTTATATTTGAGCCTGTACCATCTGGATTCATTGTAAAATATAAATTTGCAACTGCATTATTACATCCACACTCAGCATTACAACACCCACAAAATTTGATACATCCCGTCATCGCTTCGTGTACCATTCCTTCTTTAAAAGAAGGACTTTCGTTTAGTATATCATTAATTGATGCGGTTAGGTCATTTCTTAATTTTTCACTATCTGCAATAATTTTAACAATTTCTGGATCATATTCTGAAGCCTTAGTATTTTTCCAATGTTCGGGTTTTGGGGCCTTTCCATATACTTCATTCCAATTAACACCAGCAGAACCCGGACCGTATGTGTCCCACCATTTTGGAGGATTTTTTTCATCGCACCCTTTCGATGCACCGCATGTATAACTACCACCAGGGGTAAACCAATTAAATGGCCCAACGCCTTTACCAGAATTAAGATACATTTTGGTTTTATCTTCTAATTTTTTAACGAGTGCTTTGACCTTTTCTTTGGTTTTTGGTTCAAGTTCCATTAAACTTTTACAATGTTTTGTATCTTTTCCGACACAATGAGATTTCTGTTTTCCCATTACTCCCATCAATATTGCCATTGCTTCACCCGGGGCAGGAGACATCAATTGTCCTGGTCCTGCTTTAATAGAAGTTCCGTGTTCATGTCTTACACCATTTTTATCAATTTGTACAATTATGATATCACTTTTTGGTGTTGCATTTTTTGCACCAAATTCTTGAAAATGCTCAGAAGTTGTGATTGCTTCTTCTGTGCCAGATCCCGTGTGTTCTAAGTGCCACTGAGATGTTTTATCAGGATCTACTTTCTCTATAAAAGGAATAATAGCAGTTTTAATTGCTCTTGCAGAAGCAGATTCCATTCCATGACCATATTTTTCTGCTTCTGAAGAAAGTAATGTCATACTTTTGTGTGCTTTTATCGAATCATTTTCAGACACATTACCAACAGAATCATCAAGTCCTTGCATTCTATTAAATTCTAAAACCATTCCTGCTTCAATCATTACAGCAGGAAAATCTACAGGATATTTTGCACCAGAAGTTGGTGTTTTCTGAAGAAGTTTTCGTACATTTTCTTGTATTTTTGCATCTAATGATTGAAATGCTTCTTGATTTTCTAAATTTTTTAGTTGCTTATCTCGCTCAGATTTTAATTGTTTCTTTTCTTCTTTTTCTGCTGCTTTCATTTCTTTGGGGGTCATTTCTCTTGTTTCTCCCCCCTGTCCTGTTAATTCTTCTGGTTGTGGTGTTTGTTGCTGCTGTTGCGTTTTTTGTGTCTTTTTTTCAGCGGCATCAACTGCTGCTCTTCCGAGAAGTTTTACTGATGTTAATGTTCCTTTAAAATCACCATATTTTCCATTTACAGCCCTTTTACCATCGGCAAGTTTTACTTTTCCTTTATCTACTAAAACATCATGACTTGCAGTGGTTTTTGTAACAATTCTAACTTGACCACTTTTATTTTTAACTATATAAACATCTTTCCAATCCAAATCAGAATCGGTTCTTTTTTCAACTTCTCTTTCTCCTCTTTTATCAGCAGTATTTTTTTCTTGAGGGGTTTCAGCACCCGTTCCACGATTTCTTTCCCGTTCTTTAGCAATTCTTATTTGTTCGGATTTTTGCATTCGTGAAAATTCAACAAGTGACATTACACCACGATTATGTAAATTTGATTCATTTAAAACTTCTGATTTAAAACTAGCATCAAAACTTTCAATTGCTTTTGCAGGATCGTTTGTGGTCATTTTTGTTCTCACTTTTTTTAATCTTTCTTGTTCTGCTCTTCTTGCTTGGGGAACCAACCGCTTTGCGAGTTTACTAATTACATTTTTCTTCTTTTTGAGCCTATCTTCTATTTTTTCTCTTTGAGAAAATGATAATTCGTTCCAATTCATTCCTTTTATCATTCTTGCACGAAGTTTAGAAATTGCTGCTTTTTGTGCTTTCTTTTTAATTTCTGCACCAGACTTTTTTCTCTTCTCTTTCATCTTTCTTTTACGCATTCTTTTCTTTGCTGTTCTTCTGGCACTTCTTGCCATTTTTCTTCTGGATTGGATTGAAATTTCATTAAGTTCACTTTCGTTTGATTCAACAGATTCAGATGTTGTATCATGAACTCTTATATTTGTGTTTTTTGCATGAGTAAGAAGTTCATTTTTGTTTGATCCTCTTTTAATATGTACATCATCTAGTGTCAAAAGAGCATATCCGCTTGCAGATTTGACTAATTTAGCAGCCATTGTTTTTTCATCAATCTTTTCTTTTCTTTTCTTTTTCTTAAATCCTTTTGTTCCCCATACTTCGTTGTCTATTGCAGGAACATCTATACCTTCTCCACCCATATCAAATTTTTTCAATATATTTTTTGACATACAATATTCATTCTCTTCTTTTAAGAATTCGACGAATTCGTCATAATTAAACCAATTTTCTGAAACAAAGGGTTTTACTCCCATTCCGAGTTGAACTGCTTTAAATAATTGTTGTGTATCGTTTGTTGATACATGTGAAGGAACACCCAATCTAAAGGCATTCAAATTTCCCTCTTTTGCTGCTACACGCATTTTAGATGCAGACATTCCTTGAATATTTTCTGCATCTGGATCTCTTTCTCCTGCTGATACAACCTCAAATTTTTCAAATTTATATATCTTATTTGGTCCAATATATTTGGACATACTTTTTTTGAATTCATTAACTCTGTCTCCACCAACCACCATAACGACATCTGTGTATCCTTCCTTATCCAATTCCGATAAGGCATCAAATGGGGTTTTAACTTTGTTATTTATTAATACATTGAATCCCTTAAGTGCTTTTTTCATAAATCTTAATTTTTGTTTAGAACTTAGTGGGTTCCTTTTTCTATCATAACTCATACTGCCATATATTCTATGATCGGCACTTCTTCTTAGTGCTTCTTGTTTCACCTTAGATGCTAATAGATAATGCCCCGTAGTTGGGGGATTAAATCTACCGAAAGTAAAAACTATTTGTTTTCTCATAAATTTAGTTCCTTGCTCATACTTATATGTATAAAAAATAGGAAGATGTAATTTCTTACATCTTCCCTGAACCCACTAGCGGAAGCAGGTATCGTTTTGTTTTTGACCACCTCCTCTGCAATATTAGCAACGCCAGTGGGGTTTTTATATTATGGGTGAATTATTCGGTCCACGGAAAATACTTTTTCACCCAATTCCATAACGGAGTGCCAATTATTGCTCCAGCAATAAAAACCAAACCAGTGAACCATATTGTTCCAAAAAATCCTTCTACATTTGCGAGTGTTGTCATATTCTATTCTCCTTTTGGTGGTAGTTTTCTACAAGTAAATCCTTTATGATGAGATCTTTTTCCAGACATTACTTTATATATTGCTGATTTGTTCAATTCATTAATTCTGCAAAACTTACTAAAATTGTCAGTCAAGAATTCCACTCCATCTTTATTTATAAATATAAACTCTTTTCGTTCTTGTTGTATCCTATTGTCTTCAATAATTTTGTGTATTTTTTCTTTCCACTCCCAAAATCTACCAGTTTGAAGAAATTCCCCCCCATGCTCCTCTACAAATATATTTCGCCAATATCCTGATTTAGCATCTTCGTTGCATCTTATCCAATCTCTAGTGTTTCGCTTGTTTATATAATCTTTATTCATTTTTACCCCTTTATCCAATCTTTCGGAACACTAAAATTCGCTTTACTAAATTCAAGTCTGTCTACTATTTTTATTGCACTGTTTGTAAGTTTATCTACACCAACAAACCCCTCTGGTTTTGTAACTCGAAATCCGTCTTCCGTTTTTATGAATGTTTCCATAGATTCAATACTTTCAAGTTTTCTTAAAATAATCATTTTTGCTTTTCTCAATTCTTCTCTTAATGCAAATACCCCATCAAGTAATTTTATAGAAAATTTAAATTTATTCATCATTTCTTCTTTGAATGTTCTTTTTCTTTCTTTACCCTTTTCAGATTTCATAGAATTAATTTCGTTTTCAAATCTTTCATCTAACCATTTAATGAAATTATCAGAGGATAAAGATTCTGTCCCTGCACGAACATTAACATTCACAAATATATTCAACAAATCGAACATTTTAGAATCATTTTTTATAACATTTATGAATCCTTTAGATGTTTTTCTGTGCTTATTAATTTTGTTAAATGAATCATATATTGTACTAACTTCTGAGAGTGTTAATGAAGCAATACCACTTGTATTTTTAAATGATGCATCATCTACCCACACTTGCCTATTGTTCTTTAGTTTGTTTATGTTTGGGTTAAATTTCGAAGACATTTTTGATAGACTTTTTCCGGTATATTCTGTGTGGAATATTATCCCAAATTTAGATTGTTTAATTCTTTTTCCCAAGTCTGAATCAACAGGTATAGCATATGTAATAGTATTTGGAGTAAATGTGTAATACTGTTTACCTTTGATTCTTTGCGTTTTAACATCACCGTGCGAAAATAACATATCCCCCTGTAATATACCCATAATAGGCAATTTCTTTAAATATTTGAGTGCAGCAATAAGTTTACTTCCCACACCAGATGTATGATTTTTTTTAATATCCGAAACTGTATAGTTTACTTTTGGTCGTTTATTAAAAACACTTTTAGTACCGACAAAGAACTTTCCATTCTCTGGATTTTTACCACAAATAATTGCAGGTGCGCCATCCCACTTTACTGATGCATTTACCTTAGAACTAGAATTACCTTCCAGCATTTTCACCAATTCTTCTAAAAAATACACACCCTCTTGAACACGATCATCACCCTCAAAAGCCAAATCTTCCAAATGGATTAGGTGAGTGTTTTTTGCTTCTATAAGATATTGCTTGAAGGATTTCATTAAATTATGTATCTAACAATATTTTTTCATTTTCTTGTTGATAATATTTAATATCTTCATATAACCTAGGAACATAATCAATAGGATTACCAGAAAATACTTGAGATATACATGATTCTTCTGTTGATATTAAAATATTAAACTTATGAATGGGTGTTCCGGTTCTTTCATGCCACATAATAGCATATGCAGTTGCTTGAGTAAAATAATTTTCAATATGTTCTCTTCTTTTAATTCTAGTAGAACCCTTGAAGTCAATAATTGAAAGTTCGCCATTATATTCTGCAACACAATCTACCCGACCCGCCAACTGTAGGGTACTACTCCAAAGCGGCACTTCTAATGCATAAATGTTATCAATTTTATCTAATTCTGGTTTTAATTGCATGAATAAACTGGCAGTAGTTGGGGGTGTTGTTAATAGATCTATGTCTTTATTATTTAAGTAATCTTCAATTAATTCGTGTAATAAATTTCCCCGTGTTAATACTCGTTTAGACTCTTTTGGATTATTTTTTCGCCACTCTTTAAAAAATTCTCGTTTTTTCCATCCGGTTACAGTGGTGACACTAGGATATTTATTACCTTCGTAAAGATAATATCTTGATCCGTTTTCATTCGTTGTTGGAATGTCTGGTAGTTCAGCAGACAACGATACATGTTCAAACTTCTTTTGCATATTCATATTATACTCTCACTTTCAAAAAAATCAATAATATTATGTTAACTAATAAAGACGAGGCGGTGGTGCATCCTGTCCACCAACTGTTGGTCTGGGGTCTTGGGGTTTTTTTTGTAATAGAGAAGGAGCAGAAAATGCCAATGCCATTGGAATACTTTTACCAACTTCCCTTGGCAATTTCTTTGCGTATTGTATTGTACCAGTCTTTGCTTTCTTTGCTAATTCTCCAACTCTGCTTAATCTTGAACCTGTATTTAATCTTGAACCATCGGTAGCCATCCTCGATTGTAAACTGGTTGGTCCTGTTCGTATCTTCGGATTTATCTTTGGGGTTCTTCGTAATCTAAATATTGAAGATATTCTTTCAACCAATTCTGGGTCATAAGATGCGGCTAGTCGTCTATTAGTGGGTGGGGGTACAACTGGTATATTCTTTTTATAATTAATATTAGTTGAGGGTGCAGGCATAGGTGGTCGAGTTGAAACTGCTGTTGTGGGGGATTTCGGTTTTGGTGTCACAGCACTCATTCCACCCTGCATTGCGGCACCAGTTGCAACATTTTTACCTAGTTGCTTACCAGCACCAAGTGCTTTCTGTTTCAATGTTGACTGTCCTGTTGATTGTGCGGCTTTTTGTACAGCCAACTTACTTGCTTGCTTCGATGCCATTTTCGATGCCATCTTCGTTGCACCCTTTGCGGCTACAGTAGTTCCAACTTTCGTTGCACCTTTTATTGCGGCTGCCGCACCAAGTCCTGCAAGAGAGAGTCCACCAGTGAATGGTGCCGCAATTAGAGAACCGATTGTTAAAGCAGTTGATGCGGCATCTGCTACCTTCGCACCAGTCGCAACATTCTTCCATCCCTTTGCACTCAATTCATCCAAAACTGCCACTTCATCAATTTGTTTGCTACCCTCAACAGTACCGGCGGCAGCAGAGGCTGCTTTATTAACCGATTCTGTCTGTGGGTGTTCAACACCAATTCTTGTAGGCGAAATTCTTTCTTCTTTTTCTTTTGCTTTTCTACGACTGGGTAAAAATGAAGTAAGTTTATCCAAACCACGATCAACAGCATACCAAGAAGCAGCCTGTCTTCCTGCTTGTGTTAAATGCGGGTCTTGTTTGACCCAGGTGGCAACATTTTTAAGTTTAGTTTTAATTTTACTTCTGTCACTTTTACCCGAACGGGTTGAACTGCTGCCAGAAGATATGCCAGAAGATCTGCCAGAAGATCTGCCAGAAGATTGTCCCCCAGGGCCCTCACGGACACGAGGCGGCGAATATGTCGAGGAGGATGATGAATGCCATGATCCCGGCTTTGGTGGCCCAGACCGCTCTGGTGGCCCAGACCCAGACGATGAAAGATCAGGGCTACCATGATGTTTTGAGGATTCCTCTTCATAAATATAAAGGGGGTTATTTTTCTTCCAGTACCCACTCCCAAAATTTTGCATCATAGGATTGCTGTTTTGATTATTTTTAGCCCATTGTAACCATTCATTTCTGTTAAACATATTTAACTATACCTTTGCCTTAGAGAATCTCTTGGGTCTTGCCTAATATCTTTTATTTTTGCTGCTGTCATTCTTTTTTCAGAGTCTACTTTAAACCCTTCTCTTTTTTTCTTCTGTTTATCCAACAAGTTAGTTTTCTTTCTATTTAATTTAATTTTTGTTCTAATTTGATTTTTAGAATAATATCCATAAGCATCGTTTAATAGTTTATCTGTCCATCCTCCAAAATTTCGTCCAGATGCAATAGCATCACAAACATTTGAAATTAGATTATTTTTTGGTGGGGTTTCCATCTGTTTATATATACTCCGTCTATATTCTATATATAATATATTCAACAGTTAAGTGATTCAGAAACAAAAAGGAGCATATTTTAATGTCTTATCCAGTATATAATAGCGCAGCCGCAATAGCAACATCAACAAATGCTACAACCACATCAAGAAATAAAGGTGTAATGATAGTTAATGATGGTGTCGGTGTCACTACAACTTCAATCTTTTTTACAACATCTGGTGGAACTCAAGGACCAGAAATAACCATCAAGGGAGTGGCTAATCACGCACCAATCATCATACCCATCCGATTTTATAAAACCGGATCAACACAAACCAATTGTGTCGTTTATGAATTAACTTAACCTTTCCATTGCCTTCCTGTTCGTTTTGTGGATTTATCTAATCCTTCATGATATCGTTTAGGAATATTATCTTTAATTCTGTTCATCGTTTCTGACCATTTACCACCAGTCGCTTTATCTGGTGTTAATGTGGTATCTGTACCAATTCCAGGTGTTACTCCCGCCCAAGATTTGGTAACTTCTTTTTCACCACATTTGGGACAAGGTTTTTTTATTGGTTTTAAATGGCTATCCATTGTGTGAACTTCTTCAAATATATGTTCACATGCATTACAACGATAATCGTATGTTGGCATATTATAATTCCTTCACATCAAGTGGTTTTAAATAAATGTGTTTGACCCTGTTCTTCTTTTTTCTTTCTGCCTTTTATTCCCCTTATTGCTTGCAGTACATCACCAGCAGATTTTGCTGCACTTTTAGTTTCAGATTCTATTTCTGAGGGGGGTGGTGGCCCTTTTATAGGAGTTCCTTTTATGGATTTACCGTGTAATCCTGTTGTTAGTTTGGGTTGAATGAGTTGAGGTGATGTTTTTATTTGCTTTTGAGCATCTCCTGGAAATTCTTTTTCTAATCTTCGCCTCTGCTTCAAAATCACGAACTCCGTACCAGCAGGAAGTTTTTCTCTTTCTGTTTCTTCTTCTGGACTAACTTCAACCAATTTTAAAACTGATTCTTTCAAAACAATTAAATCTATTACAGCCTTTTCTAAATGTTTGTGTGTAATAGATTCATTTGGTTGTCCATTAAAATATTCTTCAAAATATTTTAATACTTTATCTTGCATGGTGAGTTTTATCCTGATTTTGTTTTTTCTTTGATTTATCCCAAGCCCTTACTAATTCTCTAGTATTTGCCATTCCTCTTCTTTTTAAATTCAATTTTTTCTCTCTTTGTGCTTTTATTGCAGCCGCTGCGAATTCCATAGGGTCATCGTGCCTTCTTATTAAGTCAATAAGAATCTTTTCATTTAATAAATGTTCTTTAAATGACATCATATATTATGTATATAAAAAAACAACCACAGATATATCTGTGGTTGCGTATAGTATAGTAAAGAGTTGCTTTATATTATTTTCTCAAATCAGATGGACGAATCACTTTTTCATATGAACCCTGTCCTGTTTTTACCAATGGTTCATCTGTTGCTTTTTTACCAGATTGAGAAATACCCTTTGCTGGTGTTGGTTTTAAAGTTCTTATACGAGTTGTACTTTTAGCATACTTTGCTGGAATGTCAGTAGCCCAGGTCTTGGAATCTAGGCCTCTTGCAATATAAGGAGTTTCACCACCAACTACTGATTGTGCTGGATGGACAATATTAGGTTTGCCTGGCGGACTTGTTCTTACTGGAGTACTTCGTGGAGCTCCACGAAGAGCTGGTGCGTAGGGACGGTATGGAACTTTTGCTTCACTTAAACCGACTGATTCGCAGACTGCATCGCAAAGTTCTACTAAACAATCTACGGCTTCCATGATGTCTTCATCGGATGTGTCCTCGGTAAGACCACCGTTGAAGTATTCATTAAAATATTCATAAGCAAATTGCTCATTTAGTTCAACAGATTCATTATTTGTATCTTCCTTAACAGGGGCAGAATCATTTTCATCAGTTTTGCTGTTTGGTCGTAATGAATCACCTGCTGCTGTAGTAGGTTCAATTGTTGATTTGTCTTTCTTTTCGTTTGGCTTATATTCCTTCATGTCAGAAGGATATGCTTCACGACGAATGCGAGAATACATTTGTTTTGTGCCTGGATCATCATCCAACTTTCCGTGAATATGGTTTAGATGTTGTTTAAATTCGTTAATATTCATTAAATTCTCCTTGAATTATAATATGTATAATTTATTCATATTATGATTGAGTTATCGTCACATTTTCTATATGATACCCCTTTATACCACTATGGTCATGGACGGTATACTCTGGATATTTATTACTCAAATTATCTTTCGTTTTTCGTATTAATCGTTTAATCACTCTCGCTTGGTGTGTGGTAGATGTTTTATCTTCTTTATCTGGTATAGAATTATTTATACTATATTCTTTCTTTTTGTGGTCAATTCTTCCTTGGACAAAATGCTCTGGATCTCCTGCTTGAGTTATTGCTTTGCTCACCCTTTTCTTTGGATGCTTTTCTATCCATGTTTCGTGGTTTGCAGAATCGGGATGCATTTCATATCCTGTTTTTCGTTCATGTGCATCTCTTTTATTTTTATATAATTTTAAGTGATTGACAGAATCGTGCCCACTGACAGCACCGTTATGATATAATTCTACATGCTTCATATCTCTATGAATCGTGTGATGCCCAACATCAAAATAACTTGTTGGTTTCTTTTTTTCTTCTGTTGTGATGTATTGGCGAAATGATTTCATTTTATTGTTGGCCATTTATCGAAAGATTTGTCCCAAGGTCCATGATGTCCATACCCACCAAATTGATTTCGTGTTGCCTGTGTCGGGGTATACTTTACCGTATTTTTCACCTTGAATGTTTTATAGAACTTCTTTATGCTCCATCTACCACTGTCACCGATATTTGTGTCATATACTTTTCCCTTGTCTTCTATCCATGCATGAGGAAATGTTTTTCCTAAAGTGTTTGTCACTATGCCATGCACGACCTTGTGTGTTCCGCCCTTATGATGTTCTATGTTCCAATCATTCGCCCACTTGAAACAATCACCGCATACCATTGCTTCCGTAATGTATTGCTTGAAAGTTATCATAAATATCAATCCTGACGAGATAAAGTAAATGTTGTCTTGTGTCCATGATCCGTTTCAGAATGTTTCATTCCAAGTTCCTTTGCAACTCTATTTGTCATCTTTCGATATACATTTTCTCTTGCTCTTGGATTTCCGTGATGATGGCTTGCTTTAAGTGCATCAAATTCAATTGTATGATTACCGTCCGGGTTCTTGGATGTTATGTCCTTTGAGTGTCGGTGGACGAATGCTGCAACATGATTGAGTATTCTTTTGGCTCCTTTCGCTCCAACCTTTCCAGTTCTTGCAGTTCCTTCATCGTCTACACTAAAATCAACCTTAGATGTGTTTTTCTCTGTATCATGCCATGCAGACATGTTTACTTGGTGTTTACCAATTTTTCGATCATGAAAATGATGATAGTAACTTTTTCCCACATCCACCACATGAACCGGATGTGGTTCGTGCTGGACCTTAATCTTCTTCGACATTCTTTGAATTTTCTCCGCAGAAGATACCTTTTCTAAAATGTATTGTTTAAATGATTTCATATATCACTCCAGTATACTCTGTCCTTATCTTTGGCATTGATTCTCTTGGCGAGCAATTTCAATGTTCTGTTTTTGAGTGCAAAGTTTGTACCTACCGTGCGTGTATTCATAATAATAACTTTCAAGTTACCAACTGCTTCCATATCTGGGTCCAAATCATCTAAATCATTTACAGTCATAAAGTTTATCATTCCTTTTGCATAGTCACCAACATACTTCTCACCAGTCATCGCATAGATAACAGGTTCATGAATTGCATCATATGAATCCCACATCCACATTTTACCTTTGGAATCTACAACGAATCGGAGTTCTTTGATTTTAGACTTGTTTAGTGCTGTCGTGATTTCTTTTTCCGAAGGATTTTCAAAACCACGAAAGTCACTCCACTCTGCACCTTTGTATGGAAAGGCTGAGGATAGTTTCGCTGGCTTCTCTGTGATGTATTGCAAGAATGATTTCATTTTTTTGTTGGCCATTTATCGAAAGATTTGTCCCAAGGTCCATGATGTCCATACCCACCAAATTGATTTCGTGTTGCCTGTGTCGGGGTATACTTTACCGTATTTTTCACTTTGAATGTTTTATAGAACTTCTTTATGCTCCATCTACCACTGTCACCGATATTTGTGTCATATACTTTTCCCTTGTCTTCTATCCATGCATGAGGAAATGTTTTTCCTAAAGTGTTTGTCACTATGCCATGCACGACCTTGTGTGTTCCGCCCTTATGATGTTCTATGTTCCAATCATTCGCCCACTTGAAACAATCACCGCATACCATTGCTTCCGTAATGTGTTGCAAGAATGATTTCATTTTTTTGTCAACTGCCATCTAACTCTTGACGCTTGTTTGTTTTCGTCTCTGTCTGATTTGTATCCCATTTTGCCTGCAAATCTCTTCACGATTGCACCATATGCTCCTGCACGACCAGTCGGTTCTTTTGTTCCCGTTTTACGATTATCTTGTCCTTTATCAGCACTAAAGATGAGTGTTATTGGTTCGTGCTTCTTTATGATAGACTTGATTATGTCTAACACTGTTGCAAGGATTCTCATTGCATCACCTTCGCCCGTCATATCATGGGTGGGATATCCATATTGAGTATCTCTCTTCATGAATTCTATAGCAATGGTGTGTCCTGTTTCCTTTATCATTACTCCCGCCATCTTCCAGTCTGATTCTACCCAAAAATGATTTGCAGTCACTTCAATAGTTCCACCATCAGATGTTTTGAATATATACTCTTCTAGCATACCCTGATTTTTTGGTGTTATTGAACCCTTTGCAACATTACCACCACGCCACTTGTATGGCTTGTCAAATACTTCTGTGATGTGTTGCAAGAATGATTTCATTTCTTTGTCAACTGCCATCTAACTCTTCCCTAGTGCTATTTTTATTTTATGATGTTTTGCAAATTTTTCTAATTCTTTTCTATTCGAACCTCTCTTTAGGAATACATCATCTCCACTTTTATCAACACCCAGTAATTGCCATCCATGTGCAACCCTTTCAATTCTTCCAGTACGAACCAAATGTCCTTCAATCCTTGCAAACTCAACAACGAAGGATGTTTTATGTTTGACGAATTGTTTGAAACTTTTGAAGTTCTTCATGTTATTATATATGATATGAGGTATATGTGGTGATTATGTGTTTTTTGAAAATGACTTCATGACATAATGACCGGGTGTATGCCAAAATGGCAGATGAGGTATGGGGGATTTGTGGGGAAAGGTGGGGGAAAGTGGGGAAGTGGCTAGATTGGTAAGTTTGGTCTGGTATTTTAGCCGTCTTAGACCGATTTTCTTGCCGGTTTTTGCAGCACCGTTATAGTTTTTACAAACCTAATCGGAATTTTTTCCAATGTACTCGCTAAATCTTTGCCAGTTGTACTCAATAACGCAATGTGGTCCTTATCTCTATAGACTTCATACCCAACAGATTGCATAATCGGGCAAGGTTTCTTAGCCTCTCGCAGTTGTTTCTTTAGATTATTCCAACCAACATCACCAATTTCTTCTGCATCATGCCATATCACTTCAACAATATTATAATTTTTCGTCTTCTTTCGCGTCATTACATAAGGCTCCTATTATATGTAGGAGCCCGCGAGGAGCCCAATATATGCTCCCAAAATCAATTTATAGCAAATCAATGATATTGAATCAAAAACGCATATTCATCTATTTTTGAATCAATAATGCATACTAATATTAGCAGGTACTTAGATGG
>Ga0209349_1000442_pt1 | contig 21919 bp, 24 predicted proteins | sample ETNvirnome_2_130_FD_184067 | JGI IMG/M metagenome (GOLD analysis project Ga0209349, IMG submission 184067) | Marine viral communities from the Pacific Ocean - ETNP_2_130 (SPAdes) (version 2) | ecosystem: Environmental > Aquatic > Marine > Oceanic | place: Pacific Ocean | collected 2013-06-22
CACCTTGAAGAAGATGCATGGAGTCAAGCAGGCTGAGATCGAGGCTCTGGATCTGGAAGAGTTCATCGATGCACACAAGGGCAAGCTCACGGTTGAGGAGTTGCAGGCCTATGTGGATGGCAATGGTATACAGATCGAGACTACAGAGCTGTCTGATAGCGACACAGTAACTATGGAGCCTGTCATATTCCCGCCGTTCCACACGCAGTTTGATTCAAGACAAGAGCTTATGGAGATGATTGGCGATGACTCTATGCTAGTCAATGAGGACGGGAGCCTAAAGGATGGATTGCAGATAGATCAAACTGATGACGGGCGCTGGGTGTTGTTGGACGAGGAGGCGGAGGATAACACCAAGTTCGGAGAGTGGACCCTTGATGGCGGAGAGAACTACCGCGAGATCCTGCTCAAGTTGCCGCCTCCATCATGGATGTACCCTGGAAGAAAGGACGCTCCGAGCGCAGAGGCTGCGGGGAATGTTTATCAGGGAGGCCACTACGGGGAGCCAAATACCCTTCTCCACCTGAGAGTCAATGACCGCACTGGCCCCAACGGTGAGCGGATCTTATTCTTAGAGGAGATCCAGAGTGACTGGCATCAGGCTGGGAAGAAGGATGGTTACGCAGTCTCTTTGACTAAAGATGAACAGGCCAGGATGTATCACCTTGAGGAGCAAATAGCTCTTAGCGAGGATGAGGTTTACGCCATCGATATTGACACTGCCATGCCCATCAACACACGGTATCTTGCTGTGAGTGAGATAAGAGAGGGTATGCGGTCTTCCAGGGAAGAGCTGCGAAAACTCAAAGAGACAGGGGTGGGTTCCGTCCCAGACGCTCCCTTCAAGGGCAATGACTGGGTAACCCTCGGCCTGAAGAAGACTCTGCGTATGGCTGCGGAGGGTGGCTATGATCAGGTGGCTTGGACTGATGGGAAAACGCAGGCTGAACGATACAGTTTGAGCAAGAAGGTCAAGGTTCATTACAGTAAAAAAGAGAACGGATATTGGATAGATGTTTATACCGTTGAGGGTCATGAGACAGTTATAACTAAGGAAGGGCTTGACGAAGACCAGTTAGCAGAGCATATAGGCAAAGAAGTGGCGAAGAAGATCGTCAACGAAGAAGGGGATGTGTCTGATGTTTATCACCCTGATGGCCCTCCGAAATATACTAGGCCAGTGCGGGTTCTCGCAGGAGATGACCTAGATATTGGCGGCGAAGGAATGAAGTCCTTCTATGACCGCCTAGTCCCCAACCTAATGAAGGACGCTGCTCGTAAGCTGGACAAGAAGGCTAGGGTAGGGACCGCCACCGTGCAAGTTCAGGATGCTGATTACCACTCCATGACGGGGGATCAACTCCTTGCTGAGACTGGAACGACCAGGGGAGACTTCGAGGCGATGACTTCGGAGCAGAAGGCAGAGGTTAGGGAGAAGATGGCCGCTATAAATTTTGGGGGCCAGCCATTTCAATCCATCCCCATCACCGACAAGATGCGCCAGAAGGCTATGGAGGGCCAGACGCTATTCTCCCAGGAGAGTGTTGACCAGCCGCAAAAAAGCAATCTCGGATTGTACAGTGCTGTAGAAAAAGCGGTTTTATCTATGAAGATGCCACAGTGGCAGTCTGGCAAGACGGCAGGAGGCCCCGAAATTTTGCACAAAATTTCCAAGTCTCCAGGGGTAAAAAAGGAGGAGCTGAAGTGGCTCGGGCTGGAGGAGTACCTCGCGCTCAAACCGAAGGAGAGGTTTACCCGAGAAGATGTGGCCAAGTTTGTTCGAGAGAATGGCGTAAAGGTTGAGGAATCTATTGGGGGTAAGGAGTGGTTAGGTCCGGCGGACATCAGTGATGTCAGCATAGATTGGGAATTGCCTGCACCTTCCGAGGGGATGCCTGCCGAAGAGATGGCTGGAACCTATGGGGGGAGTCCAGAGAACAAGGATAGAGGGCCTTTTGAGGTCTGGGATGGATTTGCGGAGTACATGGGTGAAGATCTGAGGCTGGGTGATAGTGAGGAGGCAACACTGGTAGAGATCTACAAGTACGAAAGCGAGGACACCTACGATATTGTGATCAACGGGCAGAGCTACACCAGAGGCTTCGCGATTGAGGGCGAGAGAGGGTTTATTGATGATGGTCGGCCTAGAGAAGAGCAGCCAGGGGTGGATAGAGAAGATGTAAGATCTTTTAATGAGGCAACCATGCGAGCTAGAAGTTTCCTTGAAGAAGAGTTGAACGAGAATTATGAGGATGACCTAGACGCGCAGGCGGCTGATGGTGATATGGCATACTGGGGACATGATCGGTATCTTGCCCCAGGAGAACACTCGAACTATCGGGAAGTGAAGCTGACCCTTGGTGGCACTCCAATGAGGGACACTACCTTCGACACCTCTGATGTCCACCAGTTCCCAGAGAAGAACATCGTTGCATTCCTTCGGGTAACTGACCGGCCCAGTAACGAGGGTGACGGCCAAGCCTACTTCGTTGATGAGTTCCAGTCTGACTGGCATCAGAAGGGTGATCAGAAAGGGTATTATAGCGCAAAAGATGAATCTCTCGCCGTCGAAGAAAAGGAGAGGGCGGAGGAACTTCTCCGACACCAGCTAAAGAAGGAGGATGACTGGGGGTTTGAGGGTGGGGGCGCAGCCCTTCTCGCCTTACGATCTTATCCGGGTTGGCGACCTGTGCAGGAGACCACTCCTGAAACAATAGCCCTAGCGGAAGAATATCTGCGAACATTTAAGATTATGGAGGGAGTTCCCAACGCCCCCTTCAAAGGAGACGCATGGATTAGCCTCGGCATAAAGAGGGCATTGATCCAAGCAGCCGGCAGCAACTACACAGAATTTGCCTGGGCAGACGCAGAGACCGTGATCGAGCGGTGGAAAGGCAGCAAGACTACACGATTCCGCAGCCAGTACGACAGAAAGATGCCATCGATAGTTAAGAAAATCACTGGCCAGAAGCCGGTGCATACTGATATGGAGGGCAACCCGCTACCTTCTAAGCAGGAGCCTATACCATGGGACGATGTACGAAAAATGGTGAATGCGGAAGAAAGGAGGAAGGCTAAGCTCACATTTGAGAGCTTGGATGAGTTCGAGGTGCTCGCAGAGAGCGAGCCTATTGTCTGGTACCAGTGGGATGACCCCTCCTACTCCGGCAAGTTTGTTGAAGGGATCAACAGTGAGTATGGGTATAGCCGTGCGGTTGCCCAGTCTGAAGGCAAAGGGGAGTTCTATCGCAAAGACCCAACTCCGCCTCAAGGCAAGTGGACTATCCAACTAACCGACAAGCTCAAGGAAGAGATCCCAGCCAAGCAGTTAACCCAGTTCTCCCAAGAGAACAACCCCAACAACCTGCCCATGGATAAGAAGTCTCGTATGGCTCGGGCTGTTCAGATGGGGTTTGATGTGGTCAATACATGGTTTCACGGCACTGATATAGATATAGAGGCTTTTGATCCTTCTTTTTTTGGGGCAAACACAGAAGCTCCTTCTGCCAAGCTAGGCTTTTTCTTTACTGATAGGAAAAGGACTGCGGATTATTATTCAAGAGGGAAACATCCCAACAAGCAACGCGCTAGAGAATATGGAAGAAGTCCGCAAGTATTGGGAACCTTCTTGAAATTAAAGAATCCTTTGATTCACGATTTCAAAGGGAAGGTTTTTAGAGACACCTCTTATAGGGATGTAATTCAACAAGCAAAAGATGCAGGCCATGATGGCGTAATACTGAAGAACACTTTTGATGCAGGGGAATACGGCAGGTTTGATGCCCTTATGAATGGTCGTATAAGAGGGGAAAATATCGCTGTAGTTTTTGATCCTTCTCAGATCAGATCGGTAGATGCTGTCTTCGATCCTTCTCGCGCAGAAGAGCCAAACATCAGCTACTCCTACGAAGACGATGTAACCCCAGGCCAACGAGAAGCCATTGAACATGGTGGAGGCAGGGTAACCAGACCCCAGACAGTATTCGAGGAGCTGAAAGATAAGCTCTCCAGATTAGTGGAGGGCGTTAAGCCCGATAGTCTGACCGGAGTCAGGGTGCAACAGGGAATGGTTGATCAGTACAGCAGCTTCAAGCACATCCTGAAGAACCCCAGAGCGTGGATGCAGGCCGGTATGGTTAACTCGGCCAACGGTGCGATGGAGGCTGTAGTCGGATTCGTGGACGAGGTGGGCAAGCTGCAAGGCGGGAGCGTGTATATCAAGGAGGATGCCCTAGCCATCAACACGGAAGATGAGGGCTTACAAGAGATCCTGCTGCCTCTGGGAGACCAGCTTAATAAGTGGATGTGGTGGATCGTAGGCAATAGATCCAACAAATTGCTGAATCATCGAGATCCTGAGACCGGCTTACCAGATCCTAAAGAATCTTTGTACGATCAGGAGCGCATCGATCACCTGATGACCCTGAATGAAGGGAATGAAGAGTTATTCAATCAGGTCCGGAGAAAATTCGAGAAGCTGGGCGATTCAATCTACGATGTGGCCATCGAGTCTGGGATACTGGACAAGAAACAGGCCATGGAGTGGCGAGAAGAGGGCTTCTACCTACCATTCTACAGAGAGCTGAATGAGACAGGGGATGTACAAGGCCCCAGAGTTATAGGCGCTGGTGATGCCGGACTGGTCAAACAAAAGGCCTTCCGTGAGATCAAAGGCGGTCCTAATAAGCTGAAAGATCCGCTGGAGAATGCCCTGAAGAACTGGCATCACCTCCTGAGTGCCTCATTAAAGAACCGTGCGGCCAATGCTGCACTGGAATCTGCGGCCAATATAGAGATCGATGGCGTACCACTGGCCAAGAAGATCAACCGGAAGGGCAAGACCAAGAAGTCTGTCTACACCATGGTGGATGGGCAGGAGCAGTGGTGGGATCTGGATACTTCGCCCGAAGCCCAGTTGGTTCTCGAGTCACTTAACGCCCTGAACTGGAACGGTTTAAACAACCCCGGCATGAAGGTGATGAGGGCGTTTAAGCGCGGACTCACCTACGGGGTGACGTTCAGCCCAGAGTTTAAGGTAGCCAACCTGATGCGTGACACGATCCAAGCCATGGCTGTGGCCGATGTCAGCAAAAAATTCTGGACAAATCTGAACCAAGGCCGCAAGGGAACCAAGAAGAGTAGCCCAGAGTACATTCAAGGTCTGGCCAGTGGCGCTCTCTTCGGAGATTCTGGGTATGTTCATGGTGGAGATCCGGATGCGATCAAATTCTTGGTAGACAAAGGGGTCCACCGAGACACGATTCTGGATACCAGACGCAGGATCAGCAAGATGATCGACAAGTATCAGGACTTCGGGGCCAGAGGTGAGAACGTCAACAGGATGGCTGACTTCATGCAGTCTGACAAGGATCTGCTGACCAAGGCATTCAGCGCCAGGGATCACTTAGCATTCGATAGGACTGGTTCCTGGGTGGCAGTAAGGGCATTAGCCTCCATGGTTCCGTTCCTCAACGCTAGGCTCCAGGGTATCTACAAGTACGGTAGGGCGGCGATAGATCCTAACCAGCGCAAGCAGTTCGCTACGGTGACGGCTGCATACACCGCGATGTCAGTTGGCCTGTACGTTATGATGAAGGATGACGACGATTACAAAGCCGCCGAGGACTGGGAGAGGGATTCGTATCACCTGTTCAAGATCCCAGGCGATCCGTCCAATACCATGTACCGGTTCCCCAGGCCGTTTGAGGTAGGGGCTGTTGCCACCATGGCCGAGCGTGTATTCGAGCAGTTCTTGGATGATGATGTCCATTCCAGTTTAATCGCTGAGAGGTTCATGCATGTTCTCTCTGATACCTTCGCCTTCAACCCAGTACCGCAGGCCATCAAACCTATAGCGGAAGTGGCCACTAACACTAATTGGTATACCGGCAGGAGCATTGAGTCTCTGGGCATGGAGATGCAGGACCTGTCATCTACTGAGCGTAAGAGGGCGTGGACAAGTGAGACGGCCATTGCCGCCAGTGAAGCGATGGGCGCTGTAATTCCATGGGACAAGGTTGTTCTATCGCCGGTCCAGATCGAGCATCTCATTCGAGGATACTTCGGCTGGCTGGGTGCGACCACTCTGACCAGCATTGATGTGTTGGCAACTAGACCACTGACTGATGCGCCGGAAGCTCCTGACTGGGACATCCGTGACATGCCGGTGATCAAGCGATTTGCTCGGGAGAACGATCCCAACAACACCAAGTACACGACATTCTTCTATGACAGGATGGGTGAGATCAACCGTGCCTATGCTGACATCAATAACGCCAAGACGTTTAAGGACTTCGAGAAGGCCAAGCGATTGATGGAGAAGAACAGGGACATACTTGGCCTCCGGAGATTTTATGAAAACAAGCAGAAGCAGTTGAGTAAAATCAACCGCCGCATGAATATCATCAGATCAAGTCGGAAGTTCTCTGGTGCCGAGAAGCAGGCAGAGATGCGGCGGCTAAGGGTAGCCAAGAACAAGCTGACTAAGATGGTTGACCAGAAGACCCGAGATCGTTTTTAGCCAGCCACCTCTGGGCCAGCTCGATAGCTTCAAGGTGCCTGCCCTTCACCTGGGGCTTGTACCAGCCGATTAAGTAGGAGAAGGGATTCCTTTCCCTCCTCACTAACTTCGCCTTGGGGGCCTTCACGAGGCTTCTCCTGCCAGCCTGGAGGGGGCGTGTCGCTTCTCATAGGTCCTGATCTCCTTGGCCACTTTTGCTAGGGCGCTCTTCGCCCGTTTCTCTGTGCTGGCCCACTTCTTCTGCCGAGCCAGCATCCTTTTGTATCGCTCCGGCACTGGGTCTTTCGCCTTGGGCTTCTGCTTGAGTTTAGGCTCTGGCAGCGACTCTATTAGCTGGTGGATCTCTTCTTTTGTCGCGTCCCCTCCTACACCGTGGTGGTAGCCATAGAGGTGCATGAACTCATGGTAGACAGTCCCCACGGCATCAATCAGCCTGCCGTCTTTGTGCCTGCACCTACGAGGTGCGGTCTCTCTCCCCCAGTCCCCGTTGGGTATCCCTATCTTGGTGTAGCGCCCGTGCAGGTATGCGTGTCCGGTGCAGTATCCTTTATCAGTCCCGCCGAACTGCACCTCCAGTCTCTTCCATGTCTTCAGCGGCCCTTCTGTTTTCTTGAGCAGGTTGTGGACAGCGCAGACTACGGAGCGCAGGTAGGTAGTAGTATAAACGGATGTGTTCTTTGTGATTTTCATATCAGCCTCTTCGTTAGTGGAGGTGATATTATACCAAATGGACTTTGCTCAAATCGCTGGAACGCCCATATTCACTGGGTTTCAGGGCTACAGCCCACTAATTCCGGACCCGAGAAAATGCTTGACACCTAGAAACGTAGAGTGGATCTGCATAAAAAAGGCCTGCCGGTTAAGGCAAGCCCAGCAAACATCAGGGGGTAATTATTTTTTTGGCTTCTTCAGCTTCTTTAGCTTCTCACAGATCTCACACTTCCCATCCGGCCCAGTGACATGATTCCCCAGGAGTGGATTGAGATTCTTCCTGGGGGCTGAGAATACAATGCGGCCCTTGTTGGCCATCAGTAGACCTCAATGCACTGGTGAGACTTTGGCAGGACACAGATGGGGTCTCCATCGTCACCCTCGTTTTTCACGGTGACCTTAATGCCGTGGAGTACCTCCCCTCCCCTCACGACCATGTCGGGCTGGATCTCAAACATCCTGCCTGCACTGATGATCATCGCTCCGCCGTCTTCTCTGACTCTTATCTGCATAATCTCCCCTTAATAATGGAGCCGGATGTGGGCCACGGACCCTAAGCGTCAATCGCGGCTGATGCAAATGACGGCCATCCAGCATGGTTACTTTTTACGGTTGTTCTGCACCCATCGCGCTCGTTTCCGCCGAGCCTTCTAGCTTAAGCTGTTGTACGACATCGCATGCTGCTGCCGAACGCGCCTCCCTCTTCCTGCGATCTCTTGCTGCCTGCTGCTCCTTTCTAATCTGCCCTCGGTGGCGGTAGTCCTCATACTCTTCTCTTGTGAGTAGAGTCGTCTTCTCGACACTGGTTCTTTGCCAGCCACCGTTGAGCCATCTGAAGAGCATGCCGTGTCGGCCTACCCTAAACCACTCTCCAAGCCCTACGCTATAGTGTGTAGCATCACCTAGATCCTGCATCAGCCTTCCCTCGGCCCAGCCATTTCCATCTTATCCAGAACCGTCTCGGTCTTGTAGTGCTTCTGGCCATCCTTCTCCCAGCTACGAGTACGCTGCTGTCCCTCGACAATAACGAAGGCCCCTTTCTTGAGGTACTCGCCGCAAATTTCGGCCAATTTTCCCCAGGCCACACAGTTAACCCACTCGGTCCCTTCTTTCGTTTTGGTCTTCCAGCCAACGGCTAGCGGAAAATCACACACCGCTGTACCGTCATCCAGATACCTGATCTCTGGATCTCTGCCTAAGTTGCCACTAAAAATACAATGGTTGGTATTATTCTTGCTCATGATCTCACCGCTAATGATAGTTTCTTGTTAGCCTCTACGCCAGGGTAGCTCAAGGTCTCTTTCATGGCCTTGGCCTGGGTATCGAGGAATGATTGGTTCGCTGTTAGCGCGTTAATAGGAACGGTTCCTGCCGCCACAGCCTGGACTAATGCCTGGAAATCCGTGACGTTTGCTGTCCACTTCTCTCTCACAGACTGGCCTTCCGCCTTCGCGGCCTCTGGAGCATTGACTGGAGCGGTAACGCTTCCGGCTTGAACGAGCAGATTCTCAGCCTTCGCCATATCCCCCTTCTTTATGGCCTTCTCAGCCCTTTGCTCCAGACGTTCTCTGGCCCTCCTCTCCTTGTCAGCAGCCTCTGCTGCCGCCTGCTCACGCTTACGCTCCTGCTCCTGGGAGTAGTCAACCATCGCCTTCTTCATCAGGTTCTCAAGATCCTTCCAGTGCTTCACGGTAGGTTTGAACGCCGCAATGATGTCGGTCTTGGCATCGTTCAGGGGTTTAGTCAGCCCCTTCTCCATTTCCGTGATGACCTTCATGCTGTCCTTGATTGACTTGCACTGCTCATTAACATACTTATAGCCAGCGTCATCAGCTACCTTGAAGTTTGTCCCCTCATTGGCGAACAAGGCGTTAACCTTGTCGATCTCCAGCTGAAATCCCTCTGGGATCTCGGTATTGAACTCTGTCATTTACGTTCTCCTTGGTTAAAAGTAATTGATTGCTGCGTATGCCACTGCCACCGATGCCACGATGATGCTCACCGCCGCAGCGCCAACAAAGATTGATGCTAAATCCCGCCTCTTCGCGGGGATTCTGATTGGGTCTGGGCCTCCATTAATTCCGATAGGCTTGTCCTTGGGTACATAGTAGTACTCAGTGCCGTCATCTGTGGTCTTACATTCAACGCCGTAATTTCTGACGAGCTGCCGCAGCACTCCTCGGAAATACTTTGCCTTACTCTTCCCTCCTGGGCGCAATCTATCCCAGACGGCCTCCTTAATCTCCGCTTCGTAGGGCCAAGCCCCTTCTGCGCTGTATTCCTTGATGTAATTGTAGATTATCTGCTGGTTGCTCCCCCTACGAAACTTCGGGGATTCCGGTGCCGCGCTCTCTATAGTCTGCTCTTCTAGGGTGAGCTGACGACTCTTGATGTGGTTCGCGGCCCACTTTGTGGCTTCTCCAGGGAAGAATCTCTCCCTCATCTTCGCCGCCCAGTGTTCGTTGCCTAGCTTCACCTCCTCCCAAGAGTTCCGGTAGAGGTTCTCTCCGTTGCCCTTGTGGTAAGCGGTTACTTTGTCATGACACGGCCTACAGAGAGTGGCTATGGACTCCAGAGGGTATTCCTTCCCATCAAATTCTTCACGATGGTGATAGTAGAATCTGTGATGACCGTCCATAGGGATGTCTGGTGAATCTTCAATGTGGTGACCACAGATAATGCAGGCCCAGCGATCTCTTGTGGCGGCGGCATACTTCAGATCCTGCCAGACTACCGTGTTGTAGTAATTGACAAATTTCTTCGGTTCTTCCACGATCATAGGTGCTTTTCCTTCCATTTATGGATATTCAGGCAACTCAGGAAGGTAGACAGATCTGCCTTGTCCGTGTGCTGCAGTAAGGTATAGGTTCCATCGTCCTTGAGCTGGCATACCCATCTCTGGGTAGCCGGATCTTCCTTGTTAGTCAAGTTGTAGGCGGTCTCATACGCCGCCAACTGCGGACCGGCTATCGGCATCAGCTTCGCCGTTGTCTTAATATCCAGTACAGCCTTGGGCTGCTTCTTCACATTCGGGAACCGGCCAACCCTGTCTATACATCCAGCAAACTGGTACAGCGGGTGATAGACCCTGTTTTCTACCTGCTCGATCTCGAACTCAGTCTCGGCCAGGAACTTCTCCCAAGCGGCCAAATAAGGCTCTAGTTCGTCCGGATAGTCTCCGAGCATACCGTTATCGTAGTATTCGCAGATCAGGTGGACGGCGGTCCCTCTGGCGGCTGCTTGGCGCATGATCCAGTCTGGGATGCCTCCATAATCATTCAGAGGCTCAAGGGCTTGTGTCACTGACACGACCCATTTGCCATCCCACTCGTACCTGTGCGTCTCTTCGGTGAACTCAAGCATCCTCTAATCTCTTGTCTACCGCGAAATCGACATTGATGTAAGACTCTTCTATGTCCACAAAGCAGCCCAGGATCTTGTTGTGGGCATAGTCTGCGGGCGGCAGGAGCTTCACCTTTTCGTCGTCCTCTAGGTCTATTACCGCTGTAATAGTCCCTTTCTCCCACAGTCGCGCAAACATATACATGATAAGAATAGATCCACTGTAGTCCCCAACCTGTTTTTGAATAAGGCCTATGATGCGATCAATCTCTGTATCGCCCCAGTCTTGCATCAGCAATTCCCAAGCCACTACGCTGTGGCGTAGGAACCTTGCCTCAACTTCCTCGTTGAGTCGCTCTCCTATCTCTTCCAGAACCTCGTCCCACCCTTTGTCTTCACCCATCAGTAGGATGCCCCTCTATCCACTCAATAACCTCATTGATCTTGGGCCGGAGAATCTTTGCAACTTCCTTGGCCTCTGCAAACCCCAGCAAAGCCCCTTCTGTGACCCCGTGCTTTTTGCACTTGGCGTTCAGCATCCTGACCTGACCCTCGGTGACCAGCGCCCCAGCAGCAGGCTGTGATGTCTTGGGATTCGATTTCTTCACTGCCGGCTTGGCTGGGGGTTGGTCTATGGGTGAATCGGTAGAAGCCGCATCATCGTCCTCGCCGCCAAAGGCCAGTCCGAGTAGAGATCCGGTTGTGTAACGCTTGCCGTATGCGCGGCTCGATCCAATAGCCTGTGTGGCGTTTTTAGATCCAGAGGTGTCGTGGGGAGCCTCAAATTCATCCCGCTCTACATGGCCCCCCTTGTGGCTCAGAATGCCTATAGTTTGCAGCACCCCACCTTCTAGCTGGTGGTGTTTATAGGTTAATCCGAATCCATGCTTCTTCAGAATGGGCCGGATCGTCTCAATAACGTCCTCGAATCTCGCGAAAGGTATTTCCCAAGTGTTACCATTCTTCCCACTTTGTTTCATAACTCCCCGTTTAGGGATAGTGGGCAGACTGTTCTGCATGGCCGGAAAGGCCTTCCAGAATGCTTTCTCGGACTCATACTGCTCCTGATCCTTCCTCATATTGAGTAGGAGCTGCATCTTCTCTGCGTCTGTGTTGGGGTTGGCGCTGGCTTGGGCGATGATTTGCATCGTGGCCTGCACCGGATCTGCGCTGACTTCAGCGACTGGGTGTTGGATTATTTCGACGGGAAGTTTCTCGGGGTCTGACATACGTTCTCCTAGGCAGTAAAACTTGAGTATGCTCTCTTATAGAGCAACAATCAACAACAGTATGCGACAAAGGAAACATCTGTCTCTTGCGTAATTATGATGATCGTGTCAAGATCGATCCCCGACCTAACGAAGAGGAATAGTAATGCAACCACTGTTTATCGAGACATTTTACGAGGACACAGTAAACCGCCTCAAGGCCTGCCCAATCACTCTCACCGAGCTATCCAGAAAGTCTGGGATCACGACCCGCTGGATGTATTACCTGATGAATAACCAGATACAGGAGCCGTCAGTTCGGAAGTTCATCACCCTGAATGTTGCCCTGGATAAGATCGAGCGAGATGTGGCCTCGATAAACCGGATGCGTAAAGAGTTGGAGATCCAACTTAAAGAACTGGGTTAGGAGAACTCGATGGAATATCTGCGAATACCGAATTGGGAAGACTACCAGCACTACAAGGATCGCGCTCCACCTTGGATCAAACTCCATAACGCACTCTTAGATGATTACGAGTTTTGTTCATTACCAGACGCTGCCAAGTTTCAAGTTATCTGTCTTTGGCTACTGGCCAGCAGGCTCAATAACATCATCCCCGCTGATCCGGACTGGATAGCGAACAGGATCGGGGCCAACACTCCTGTCGATCTCGCCGTACTTCTTGAGGCTGGATTCATCGAGCCAGTTCCTGCGGAGCATGTTGCTACACAGACGGAGCAAGTTGCTACGCAGGATAAAAAAGGGGCTGGTGCGATGTCGAAAACTGCACCAGCGTGGGGTAATAGGCACATACCAAAGGCAATTAAGGAGCTGGTGCATGAGCGCGATAATGGTACATGCCAGACCTGTGGATCTACCGAAAACATAGAGTTTGATCATATAGTCCCGATCTCTAAAGGCGGTGTATCTATTGACTCTAACCTACAATTACTCTGTCGTTCTTGTAATAGGCGGAAGAGAGCAAAACCTGCGGAGCAAGTTGCTACGCAGGATGCTGGTGCAGATTCGGGTCTGCGTAGCCTAGAGGGAGAGGGAGAGGGAGAGGGAGAGAGAGAGAAGAAAGAGAAGTCTCCACCTAAAAAGAAATCTGCCTCCAAGGCAAAATCTAAACACAAGAACCCAGAGGGGTTTGAAAAAGTCTGGTTGCTGAAACCGTCTCGTTCTGGAGGCAATCCAAAGAGGTCTGCCCAGTCAGCATGGAATGCTCGGATGGAAGAGAAGCATGATCCGGAAGAGATCTCCGCCGGAGTGGTTCGATACACCAACTGGTTGAGGGCGAAGGGGTCTATCGGCACTGAGTACGTCATGCAGATGGCCACGTTCCTCGGTCCTGATCTGCATTTTCAGGAGAAGTGGCAGGAGACGGCGGTCAAATCAGAATATTTGGATATGTGAGGAGAACGCGCGTGAAGAATAAGGATCAGAGAAGTCTGCCGCTGGATCTGGGTGTTGAGTGGGAGGGTATGCCAGAGTTTGTTCAGGATGCTGATGACCCATTCAGCACGATCATCATCCGTTTTGCTACTGAAGAACACTTGAAAGAATTCAGCGAGATGATTGGCCAGCCGCTAACACCAAAAACAAAGAGTATCTGGCATCCCAAACTGGTGCGTGGTCTTAACGCCAACAAGAGGTTTGTCGATGAAGAGGACTAGATACCCAGTTTATATTGTGTCGAAGGGTCGATGGGAAACCAGACTCACCTCGAAAATACTGGAAAAAATCGGGATGCCTTACCTGATTGTGGTGGAGGCTTCCGAATACGAAGAGTATGCCAAAGTAATCAATGAGGCCAAGATCCTAATCCTGCCCCAGAAATATCTACGAGATTACGATACCTTTGATGATCTCGGTGAGGAGAAGGGCAAAGGCCCAGGGGCTGCTCGAAACTTCTGCTGGCAGCATTCAATCGCGCAGGGCTATGATCGGCACTGGGTTATGGATGACAATCTTGATGACTTCCACAGGCTCAACCGGAACGTCAAGGCCCCAGTCAGGACATCGGCCACATTCAGGGCGGCGGAAGACTTCATTGATCGGTACGAGAATGTGTATATCGCTGGGTTTAATTACTACAGCTTTTGCAAGATCACTGATGCCCTGCCGCCCTTTGTGGCCAACACCAGAATCTACTCCTGTCTGCTGATCAAGAATGACATCCCATATCGCTGGCGTGGCCGGTACAACGAGGATACAGATCTATCTCTTCGGGTACTCAAGGACGGGCATTGCACGATCCAATTCAACGCATTCCTGTGCGGCAAGGTGACAACCCAGCGGATGGCTGGAGGGAATACTCAGGAGTTTTACGAAAACGAAGGCACACTGGCCAAGTCCCAGATGCTGGCAGACATGCACCCAGATGTGGCCAAAGTAGTGAAGCGGTTCAATCGCTGGCATCACCATGTTGATTACAAGCCTTTCAAGGGCAACCAGTTAATCAAGCGCAGCGATATCGTACTGCCTACAGGGGTTAATAATTACGGAATGAAACTCATAGACAAGGATAACTTATGAAAGCGAAAGATATTGGAGAGGGCTTGGCCATGAGGGCCGAAGAGGTTGCGAGATATCTACTGCCGGCTGGGAAGCTGGTTGGTGCTGAGTGGGAGGCTGGCGGAACTGATGGCTCACCTGGGAAATCCCTGAAGGTTCATATCGCAGGAACCAAGGCTGGGGTCTGGAGTGACTTTGCTTCGGATGAAGGTGGAGATCTATTAGACCTCTGGGTAGCGGTTAACCGGATGACCATGATCGATGCCATGGGAGAGGCCAAGCGATATCTCGGGGTATCAGATCCAGTCATCACCTCATTCAAAAAGCCGGAGACCAGACCGGAGAAGCCTAAAGTCGAGAGGCCCAAGGATGCGGTACTCGAGTGGCTGACTTCTGAGAGAGGGTTTAAACAGGATACGATTGATATCTACCGTGTTGCTGCTGATGGCACGGAGGTAGTATTCCCCAGCCTGATTGATGAAGAGCTAGTTTTCTGCAAATTCCGCAGCATCCTCGATAAGAAGAAAATGCGGGTCCAGAAGGGATCTCAAGCATGTCTATTCGGCTGGCAGGCCATACCTGAGTCAGCTCGAACAGTAATCATTACCGAAGGGGAGCTGGATGCCATGAGCTGGTGGCAGCTAGGTTATCCCGCATTGAGCGTACCAAACGGCGCGAGTGGACATGGTTGGATTGAGTTTGAGTACGAGAGACTGGAGAGGTTCGATCTAATTTATATCGCCTTCGACACTGATGGCCCAGGAAGGGATGGGGCGCTCACCTTGGCCAACCGGCTCGGATTAGACCGTGTAGCACTGATAGATACCGAGGATTTCGAGGATGCCAATGACATTTTGATCTCTGGGGTGTCCGCTGACGAGTATGTCAAGAAGGCCAAGTCCATAGATCCTGCAGAGCTGAGACAGGCTAGTTCCTATGTCGATGAGGTCATTGAGATGTTCTTACTGGGTGAAGACCATGGGCCTGGGTTCAACTCACCTTGGCCAAAGTTGGAAGGCAAGCTACGGTTCAGGGAGGCCGAATTGATACTCATGAACGGCATCAACGGCCACGGAAAATCTCAATTAGTTGGGCAGATCATCCTCTCAGCGATCCAGCAGGATCAAAAAGTCTGTATATTTTCCGGTGAAATGCCGCCAAAAAGATTGCTCTACCGTATGGGCCGGCAGGCAACTGGTCAGGCAGAACCCACAGTTCAGGCCATCAGGACCGCTCACCAGTGGTATACGGATCGGCTCTGGCTGTTCAACGTCACCGGATCAGCAAAGGCTGACCGGATGATGGAAGTTTTTGAGTACACTCATCGTAGGTATGGGGTGACTACCTTCGTGATAGATTCATTATTGAAGGCCGGAATTGCTGATGATGACTATGCCGGCCAGAAGGCCTTCGTCGAGAGACTCTGTGATTTCAAGAATGATTTCGGCCTCACAATATTCCTTGTAACCCATAGCCGCAAGGGCGCTGATGAGTATCAGCGCACAGGGAAAATGGATGTCCGTGGAGCTGGAGCAATCTCAGACCTCGCGGATTCGCTTCTAACAATTTGGCGGAACAAGAAAAAAGAATCTGAGAAGGGCCGCGCCTTGGCAATGCACGAGGACATGGACCCAGATCTCAAGGCTGCACCGGACGCGATTCTGTACTGTGATAAGCAGCGGAATGGCTCCTGGGAGCTGCAATGCACACTTTGGTGGCACATGTCAGCTAATCAATTCATCCAGAATGATCGTCAGGAGGCTGAGATCTATTCGCAAATGAGGGTTGTAGGACAATGAGTGATTTACCGAGAAGCGATTTCAATGGCCCAGACTATCAGCGGGAGTTGGACTTCACGAGACTGACCGGCCAGATCCACCGAGTGTTCAACACCATGATTGACCGGAAGTGGCGAACCTTACGAGAGATCGAGGCCATCACCGGAGATCCCCAGTCCAGCATCAGCGCCCAGTTGAGACACTTGAGGAAGGTAAAGTTTGGCTCTCACACGGTGCTGAAGCGGCGGAGAGGGGACAGGAGAATGGGGCTGTTTGAGTACTGCCTGCACCGGAACGGCTGTCCTTGTGACACCTGTCAGGAGAAAAGTTTATAAATGGTCCGCAAGGCAATTTGCCGCAAGGACCGAAACCGAGCAAGGGGCGCGTCTACAAAGACTATGAGGTGGTAGGACAATGATTGATTCATACAACATGCAAGTGAAGTTCAGAAATAACTACCTGCTGAAGTTGATGCGAGAGAGGGGCTATGAGACGGTTGCCCAGCTGCATAGGGGTTGTGGTGAGTCACAACAAAAACTTGGCCGGATGTTGTCCTTGAAAGATCCACTCTATGCTGGGGCGAGAAAACAAATAAGGCCGTCAACAATAAGGCTGGCCAATTTCTTCGGAGTAGAGCCGGAGGATCTTTACCCACCAGAACATCACGACATACCGCTTACCAACAACGTGGCCGAGGCCGAAGTGTCGTTTCAAGAGGCAACACAGATGCTGTCTGCTCCTACGATAGGCAGGCTGGAGATGGCAAAAGATCTAGCTTACGCTATGGACAACTCTGGTCTCAAGATAAGAGAGAAAATGATAATTGATATGCGGTACGCTCAAGGCATGACATTGAAGGAAGTTGGAGATGAGCTGAACATCACCGGCTCTAGAGTAAGGCAGATCGAGGTCAATGCTATGAGAAAATTAAGGAATCCGAAATGCGGGTTTGCTGGCGCGGCAACATTCGCTGATTACATGGAGGTGTGATGAACCAAAAATACATAATTCAGCCAAAGCGCACCAAGGATGATCTCGAACAGACTCTGAGGGCGGTGATTCTTATGATAAAATCACTCCCAGACCACGTTGGATGGCAGATAGAGATCAGTAAGCCGAAAAAAGAGGGGAGTAATCAGCAGTACCGCGCCCTGTACGGGTGCGCCTACAAGTTCATCTCTGATGAGACTGGTAACGATGCGGAAGATCTGCACACAATGTTCTGCGGAGAATTTTTCGGGTGGAAGGAGGAATCGGTCATGGGCAGCACTAAGCGCAAGCCTGTCCGGACCACTACCAAGGATGAGGATGGCTATACAGACAGGATCGACACGGCCAAGCTGGTGGAGTTCTATGATTTTGTCCAAATGTATACGGCCAAGCAAATAGGGATCGCGGTCCCAGATCCAGATCCAGACTGGAAGGAGCGAATGCTTGAAGAGGACCGGATTAAGCAAGCCAAAAATAAAGCTCCGTAAATGCGAGGTCTGTGGTGAGGACTATGTCAAGCAGCGGATGGGTCAGCGGTGTCATGTCCAGTGTGCCTACAAGCTCGTTATTCAGGATCGCAAGAAGCAGCAGTCCAAGGATGCCAGAAAAGCCAAGGCTGAATTCAACAAGCGCCAGCGATCATGGTGGCTATCTGCAAAGAACAAGGGATCTACCGCCTACTGGCTGCACAAGTATGTTCGAGAGAGAGATCGTTTAAACAGAATCATCTGCATTAGCTGCGATGGAGCCAAGCCAGACAATCAATTCCATGCAGGCCATTACAGATCCGTAGGTGCTGCGCCAGAACTTCGCCTGGAGCCTTCCAACATATTCCGTCAATGCTCCCAGTGCAACACAAAAAAATCAGGCAATCAGGCCGAGTTCCGTATCAGGCTGGTTAAACTCATCGGCCTGGAGGCAGTGGAGGAGATCGAGGGGCCGCACCTACCGAAGAAGTGGACCCTGGAGGAGCTGGAGGAGCTACGGGATCACTGGAAGGCCGAGTACCAGAAGCTAACGTGACATGTCACATCACATAACACAGATCCCCGAATGGAACTAGGAGGGAACTAGGAGGGAATAAAAAACCCCGCGCACCTAATGGCAGGCGGGGTTTGCTGGCCTCAACGGGGCGGAGTAAATATTTTACCCTCAGATCTCCAGCTGCGGATGTTTTGCCGAATCGGCCCACCGTCCGCTGGGGCCGTCCGGACTATCCCCTGTTGAAGAGGCCCTTGCCGGCAAGGGTCATAAATTCTTTCCAGGTGTACCGCTCCCCGTGATACAGGATAATCACTCTTCCGCTCCATCAGATAACGAACCTTCGCAAGCTCTGCAATTGCATTCCCACTCTTCACCTACAAGGGGCATAAATTCTTTCCAAGGATCAAGGAACTTCACCTTGTGTGCCATTGGGGTTTTGATCCTGCCGTCCGGCATTTCAATCACGGCTACCACTTCCATATTCCCGCCTGACTCCATTTCGGAAGTGAAGCAATGGAACAAACCCTGTTCAGGCTCACCCTCTACCCATCTGCTGTGTCCCCCTTCTCTCTTTCCATACACCATTTCCACAAACTCTATCGGTCTCAATTTCATCATATATCCTCTTCGTTGTGCGGCTCGGGATTGAACCGCACCTTGGCCGGACTGGCTCCTACTCACCTTTGGCGGTAGCAACCAGATCCGGATCGAGCTGTCGTCGGTACTTGTTGACCAGCTTCATGGCTCCCAGCGCCTGCTTAGGGCTGAGAAACGTGGCACCGGCCAGTGAGTGGCCAAAGAATGTATCCACCTTACTGAAGCCCATGCCGTCCAGCTCCCGCGCACCATCGCAGTAGCTGGCCAAGATCCTGATACCCATGTGGATTGCCTCGAGCTGCTCCGCTGGGAGTACGGGGATCTCTTTCAATTCCTTGAGAGCCTTCTCAAGATCAACCTCAACCTCACCTGAGTCTGGGGCAACAACCTCAAGATCCAGTGCGCGGTCCAAAGCCTTGTCGATCACGGCCTGCTTGGCCACGATGGTCTGGGCGATATGCGCGTCCAGTCCACCGTCCAGCACCAGATGCTGCACCAGCACGGTATCAGTCTGGCCGATCCTATGCGCCCTGTCCTCGGCCTGAGTCACGTTGCCTGGAACCCAATCCAACTCGCAGAAAATAATGTGAGCAGATCTGGTGAGGGTTAAGCCTACGCCGCAAGCGCCCATCGTGCCGATAAAGATATTGGCCTCACCGGCCTGGAACTTCTGGACAGCCCGATCGCGCTGTTCTTTGGAATTATCACCAGTAGCGGTGACACAATTCTCCAGGCCTTCGGCCAGCCCAGCCACGACATCCTTGTGGTGGCAAAAAACCAGCACTGGGCCTTCCTCAGAGGCCGCTGAGACCATTTCGATGGCTGCAGGCACTTTGGTTAGGGCCATCTCGTGACGCAGCTTAGAAAGCATCTCGAAGCCTTCGGTTGTGCTGGTCAGCTCGGTGATGATCTCCGCCCAGGTAGCATCTGGATCGATCCCGAATCTTCGGAGGATTTTCCCCTCATCGCCAGCCAATGGCACAACCTGTCGAACCTTGGACGGTAGCTCGGTGAGTACCTCTGACTTCAGCCGGCGCACCATCACGGTGGATCGGAGTCTGGTCTGTAGCTCTTCCAGATTGCTCGATCCAGACATATCCCAGCCAAAGCTGTTTCGGTGGGCATTGCAGTATCGCTTGGCGTAGTCCCAAAAAGTGAACTCGTCGGTGAGGTCATCGAGGATCGAGTGCAGCTCGATGGGGCGGTTTGAGATAGGAGTCCCGCTCATGGCGATCTTGCGATCAGCATCGATGGCCTTGACCGCCTTGGTGCGCTTGGCCTTGGGGTTCTTGTAGTAATGGCATTCGTCTGTGATGCGGAGATCCCAGTGGCGCGATTGCAGGGCCTCGAGGTGTTTCCCAACGATGTCGTAGTTGATGATCACAACCTGGGTATCGGGCAGAAACTTGCCCTCTGCGATCCCTACGGACCTGGGCGGCAGCAGCCACTTGTCCAGCTCTCTGCGCCAGTTGATCTTCAGGAAGGCGGGGCAGACGATCAGGACATTCTCGGCCTTGGTGTAGTTGATGATGCCGATAGCCTGGATCGTCTTGCCCAAGCCCATTTCATCGCCGATCAGGGTGTTCTGGCCTTGGACCGCGTAAGCAATCCCAGCACGTTGAAATGGGAGATACTCCAGGCCAGCCGGAGCGGGGATCTCGATATCTGAGTCCGTGGCCAGGGACCGCTCGACTTTATCGATCACGGCCTGCTGCTCTTCTTCACTGGGGAGCTGCCACCAGTTGGCAGTCCAGGCGCTGCCCTTTTTGGACAGCGACACACCAGCCGCTCGGAGGGCTGGCTTATTGGTTTTGTATATCGCCCAGAATTTCTGGTCTGGGGTAGCGTTAGATACGAGCCTGGGGCCGTTTTTAGTCCGGACCTTCTTCGGCTCGGACCATGGCAGGAGTTCTGCCACTTTCAATGTTTCCATGTCGTTCTCCTAGTCTAGTGAGCGAATCTGCTCAGTAGGCAATCTCCGTAGAAATTGCCTAAGTGCGGATCAACACCATTATGACAGATCTTTCGCCGTTGCTCTACCCTGAGTCGGTGTCTTCATGCAGCTTCTCCCAGTTTTTCATTTCCCATGGCTTCGATCAGCCGTGAGTCCATCAATGCCTTCTCTTCACAGATTGGGCAGGTTGCAGGCAGTGGCAAAGCCTCTACCCATTTGTTGCTGGCTCTGGCAGTGAACCCGCACTCGTCGCACTCGATCTTCAGCATCCGAGTGGTTTGCTTCTTCTTGACCCTCGCACCCTTTTGCAGGCCGGCATGAGGGTATGGCCCCAGGCGCTTGATCAGTACCTCGATCAGGCTGGCCAACTGGGGACCGGGAGTGGTCGCCGTGAGTTTTCCTTCCAGTCCGACAGCTCTGGCCCACTTGGCAAAAGCCCTGCGATGGCCGTTCAGGCAGTCATCACTGGCATGAACCATCTCATGGATCAGGACATGGGACACCTGCTCGGCATCGTCCAGCTCTGGGCTAATGAAGATCTCAGCCGTAGAGTCCAGGCTCATGGCGGAAGGGAAGCACTGGCCAATGGCCGTAGAGCTTCTGTGAGGCCAGCCACAGGACACTCGGTACTTCGGAGGGGTTGGCACACCAGCCTCGGCAAAAAGGCCGGCATACAGCTCTACAGCAGCAGCCTTGAGCCAAGTCTCTCGGGCTTCATGGGGTTTCCGCTTAGTCATCGTTTATGTCCTCTTCGGCTCCGGAAAGAATGAAGTCCGAGCATGCCAAGATGTCTCTCCAATCGAGGGTGTCAATGGCCGCACCAGTGTCGTCGTCAAGAACAGTCACGCCGATTGCTGGAATGCCCCTAGAAAGCAGCTCTCCAATAAAATGTAGAGCGTCATCCTCTGCATCAAAAAAGTCGTATTCGCACGTGCAATCCGTCACAGAAAGGCGCTCCACAAAAGGTTTCGTAAAGTGGGCAACTTGGTATTGTTGTGTCATGTTCGTTCTCCAAATCATTTCAGTTGCTGTTTCGGCCTTCTGGCCTCATCAGACTGGGCAACCACCCAGTGACAGCGGGGGGTGATCCCCCAGCCGTCTAGGCGCAAGTCCTCATGTCTGCCGCGTTGCCGCCTTGGCCCTTCTGCTCGTCAGATCTCCTGAGCAGCTCTGCTGGATCAGCAATGTAATTGCCGTCTGCGTCATGGATTCCCTCGATCCTTGCGAAATGGTTCCAAGAGAATTTGATCCCCAAGCCAACGCAAGTATTGAAGCTAGGGTAGTGATCGTATTCGCGGATCATGTCCTCCCAGTCGA
>Ga0209349_1000444_pt1 | contig 21873 bp, 13 predicted proteins | sample ETNvirnome_2_130_FD_184067 | JGI IMG/M metagenome (GOLD analysis project Ga0209349, IMG submission 184067) | Marine viral communities from the Pacific Ocean - ETNP_2_130 (SPAdes) (version 2) | ecosystem: Environmental > Aquatic > Marine > Oceanic | place: Pacific Ocean | collected 2013-06-22
GATTTGATTATAATATTGTTTCGACTTCCGGAAGAAAAATCAATAATAGATATTTTGTTAAAAACGAGGGTATAAACATTAATTGGGCAGACCATCAGAAGCCGGATTCGGAATATTTACCGATACAAGGGGTTCCTGACTTTACATCTGTTAATCGCTTTGTAACTGGATCAAATAAATTTATTTTTGTTAATAAATTTGGAGCCCCAGGTGGCCCAGAAACAATGTCCGAAGCTTTTCTAGACCTTGAATCAGGGGAGTACTCGGTGTATAATGGCATTAATTACAGAAATCTAGCAGTTCGACTGCCCCTCAGAGAATACTTAACAAACCACACCAATCAATTTGGATATTGGAGTGACACACAATATTCTGCCAGTTGGCAAACAGCCATCGCTGACGGAATTAAAGCAGTAGGATCATATGCAGGCACTCAAACTAATGTGAAATCAGCAGGATATGTTGGCACTAGTACCTCTGGCCAGCCAATGCCTTCTTACCATAATGTCAATAGAAACTCACTAAAAAGAATAGAACTCCAAGATGCTTCATCACATAACACAATTACTGGGGCGGTTCATGATAATTATTGGGTTCAGCACCCAACTCCGCGGACAGATATACAATATTCTTGGGTATCATCTAGTTTGATTTCTGGGTACACTGGATCGGCGTTATATGGCTATGAAAGACAGGGAACCAATAGCATTAGGCGATATGGCCCAGATGCCTCTACTGATCTTGTATTTTTAAGCGCCAGTCTTACTGGCGCCGCCGTATTTGGCGGACATGTCCCAGTTGACTTTGTAGGACTTAATACATTGATTTATGATCCTCTTAGCGCATCTTTAAACCTTTTAAGCTCATCCAATGGAGTTTATAAAAATACAAATATTGCATCAATTGCTAGCCCGAATGATTTTAATAGTTTAATTTTACACCGCCAAGGTCCGTATGGTTGGCCCTCTTGGAAACAGATTAGACTATCTCAACATCCAATAATTCGAGAAGAACAAAAAAACAATATGACATCATTTGTTGTTGATTCTCTTAGTGGCCAAGTTGACCGCCTATATCATTTCACCGAGTCTATAGCGACTAGCCGGTTTAAACCCATGGTTCACGTGTTTAAAGAAGGGGCTATCCAACATACATATGGAAACAATTTAACAAGTTTCGCAAATGTTGAAATGCAGAATAAACTTAAATTTAAACCTTATGGGGGGAACCAAGTATACGATAACATCAAGAATCTTTATTTAGAAGATGTAGTCTCTCTTAAGCCTAGTCTTATCAGTTTATATTATAGAGAAATGATTTATCCAAGAGAAATTAATGTTTATTTAGCAAAAGCAAGAATGAGAACAAATTATATTGTTGACTTTTGGAGGGAAAGTCGCTCAGATAGAACAAAAAATAGTGCAACAAACTCTCAAGGACAAACGATTCTTAAACAAAGCATTTGGCCGTTAGACGCAAGAGAAGATTTCGCAACCGCCACAGCGAGAGGGAAAGCCTCATCCGCAGGAAACGATGCCGCCGGCGAACTACAAAACAATTATACAACATATATTGGAGACACGGACTCTTCAGGTCTCCCCGTCAAGGTAATACCCGCTGCTTGTTATGCCAGACCGATAAGTGCTAGCGCCGCAGAAGGGGAGCTTTTATATGGGGACACTTTATGGGAAGGAGGTGATCCATTTTATGATTCGTATGACGCCTACTCTAATGAAATACGAAGAGTAGGTCAAAATTATTCTATTGCCTCAGAATTTAGAATTAGTGAACATATGGAATATTATTTAGATGAAAAAAATGGAGATTTTTTCGCAGACAGGGAAGGGTTTCTGACTTGTACAGGCTCAAATCATGCAGACAGCACAGAAGAGGGCTTCTTTAAAACGTATTCACACTCAGATTTTTTGAAATACTTTTCTCTTGTGTATGAAGATCATAAGGGGGTTATTGATCCTTCTAGAATTTCATTAACCTGTAATGCAATTATGAAGCTTTTGCCATACAAAGGTTTTTATCCAGCCGATAGAACATTACAATTGGCAACATTATTTAGTCAATCATACGGATCCACAGATTTTGGTTCAGATTCTTATAGCGACAATTCTAAAAGAAGAGTTGCCTTAACACCATTTTTTGCTCCAGGGATTTTATATAATTCAATTAAATCGGGGATTGCCGTTGATTATCCAATCTATACAAAACAGCCCGGGTCAACATCTGCCGGCGCTACAGTTGATGGAACCACGGTATATACTGAAGGCACTGGAAGCACCTCTGCGAACGAGGATATATATAGGCTTTCTGCTTCTTTCGACTTTAGGCTGCCATTTGACAGCTTGGTTCGTCCGGAAACTTATATAGGTAATGGTTCGTATATTTATGAAGCAGAGCCAGACCCGAGAGCAAGAGTTAGTGGATCTTCAACTACTAACGCGGCGACAAGTAGCATTAAATTAGATCTTGTTAAAAGCGATACTTACAAATTAGCAATGCATAATTTTCTTGCCACTTCTATTGATTTGTTTTTGAAGAACGGGGAAGTATCGACGCTTATTACATCGAAAAATGAAGATATTTACATCGTAGATAGAAATGTAAACACTTATAAAATGAGAATTTATTTGGCAGATCATCAAGATGTTTCTACAAACGCTGGCAGAACATTTTCTATGTATAATCGGCAATCTGCTTTTGGACCGACAGTTAACGCTCCAGACAACAGGGGTGGATATGCTCCATTTACACCGCCTTACTATTATAACGATATAAGATCTGGCCATGCTTATGTTGAATATTCTTTCACACCATGGAAACATACAGTTGCAGAAAAATACGGTACCGAAGGGACGGATGAATATACATTAGATGAAATTGTATCGAATTCTACAATTACAGAATTTAGGAGCGCAGATAACTCACAATTTTCTGGCTCTTCATCAGGCGACAATTATGTACAAGACATTAATATGATGAACTTAACAGCTTCTATTAATATATTTCAAAAAGATGCGCATCTTGTTGTACAGCCTAAATTTGAAACCCCTATGCTGAATTTTACAAATGTCACAAAAACTTCTCCCGCTAGCGGTGATGCATCTACAAAAGGCATGTGGCATCAAAAAGGTGTTTACGAAACAGACAACACGAAAGGAGTATTCTTCGGCGCGCTTGATGTTGCGGATAGTGAATCTTTAGCAGACTTGATCACGCTAGACAAAGGGCTCAAAAAATTGGGGGCATTACCAGATGACAAAGAAAAAACAATTAGAGAGGCAGTTGTCGCAATTCCAGTAATTAAAAAATTTAATAAGCGCACAGGCAAGATACAAACAAAATTTATTAATGTACATAAAAATATTGTTAAAAGAGCCGTTGCGGATATTTTGGAGGGAAAAACATCAGAAGAAAGTCTGGCAACAGATTCTGTTTATAATATGGTGAAATCAATGCGACGGTACGTTATTCCACCACAGTTTGATTTTTTGACACATTTGAAAAAATTTGGTTCTAAAAGATTCAGACCTTTTGCCATGTATCTTTTTGAGTTTGAACACGAACTCACACAAGAAGAACTTGCAAATATCTGGCAAAATATACGACCAGAAATAGCGCAAACACATAAAAAAGAAAAAGCCATTATTTGCCATCAATTAGAGCGAGGAGAACTATTAACAGCAACAGAATTAAAAAACCCAGACTTACACTGGATGGTTTTTAAAGTTAAACAAAAGGCGAAATGGAATTATTTTGATAAAGTCATTTATTTGGCTGGCACGCTACCGCCACGACCTGACGCCGCACCCGCCCCTGCGAGCGTACAAATGGGCAACCCAACCGAAGCTAAACTTGTAGATTCGTACGGTTCTCTTAATCCATTCCAAGCCGTCGGGCATGGGCAAGGTGGTGTCCAAATATCTTCTGATGTTCTGTCTGGCCAGCCATCGAAAGCCGCCGGCTCCGGAGCAGGGCTTACAACGCACGCAACTGCAGTGTCATCCCATGCAAATATAAAACATGGGCTTCTTTCTTCTGGCATCCTTACCACTATAGGAGATGTAGTAGAGTATGCACGCCTTGAAAGTGATGTCGCATCTGGATATGGTTTAGAGTATAATTATAATTGGCCATATGATTTTTGTTCTTTGGTGGAATTAATAAAAGTAGATGTCGAAGCACAGCTTGGCGGGAAAGGGCTTGTTCAAATACACCCTGCAGAAACAGATATGTCGACTATTGGGTCAGGAGAGGAATCCGTAGTCGTCACTGGAGAAGGCGCCGCACTTCTTTCTTCTTTGAGTCCGGACGTACAAGAGGAAGCTCACTCGGCAACGAATATACCGAACGTTCGAACTGGCCCCGTGCCCACAGGTATATTGGCGACAGCCCAGCATGTCGGGAAAAAACTAGCACTGGTAGACTCGGATTCTCCATCGGGCGAAGAAACCAAATCTGACACGGGGGAAAAAACTGGCAGCACAAAAAAACTAGGGCTTATAGATTAGGAGCATTAAGTAATGGAATTTTTTAATAAAAAAGAAGACGTAATAGATTTAGAATTAACGCCATATGGAGAATATCTGTTGTTAAATGGCGAATTTAAGCCAGCAGAATATGCCTTCTTTGATGATGAAATTTTATATGATAGTAAATTCGCAGATCCTGAATTATCGGAATCACAGAATGATATAAAAGACAGGATTAAGCAGGTGCCAAGGTTAAAAACGCAATATTTATTTCAAAATACAGAGTTCTCGCACGTCTCAAACGTGCCTCGTGCATGGGGTGTCACATCTCATTCCCCTCCCCAGCTAAAGGCCTATACTCTACCTTTGCCGTTAGGAAATTGCAGCTTTGATAGTGAATATGCACCTGCGTGGGATATTAAATTATTGTATAATGACTTATCAGGCAGCAAAAAGAATGTACACACTGGTAGCAGTTGGTATCTAACATCTAGCATGCATCCATATTTGCAAATACCACAATTAGATGTTACCATTGAATATAAAACCATTGCGAAGCCTTTAAACAAAGAACCTGAGACTTCCAAGCATAATATAAATAAAAAAACAGATCTTAGATTAAAAGAGTTTGATGAATTACACGAAAATCCGCCAACATATGAAGATGGTTATTATGATTTTCAAGAAGATTTTGTAGTACTAGAAATTAATGAACATAATGTACCGTTTTCAAAAGAGAATTTTGATATTGAAGTCTTTGAAATTGACACAGATTTCTTGACCGATGTGAAGAAAGGGGGCAATGTTCGTCATGACGTTGGAGCATTTTTAAAACCACTTTCTTTTACTATAAGCCCATCGAGCGTTAATGAAAAGGGTCTTTTAAAATCCGAAGAAGAAAATATAAAATCTATTCAAAAAGATTTAGAAATAGAATTAACTTCTTTGGATAGCTCTTATGTGGAACATTTTTTTAATGTGTATGTTGATCATGAAATCGACAAAGATTTAATGTGTAAATTAAAACCAATAGCAAAACAAAAAGGACATCTTGTGGCAGACCCGCTAGATTGTTTACAGGATTCTGAGGTAAATATTGTATCATCAGATATTTATAAAGAATCGACAGAAACGCTTCCGGAGTGTGATTAATGAAATATTTAGGAACAACAATAACACAGCCATATATTTCTAAAATAACATTAGAACCAGCTACCGATGATAATATAAAAGTAACTATAACGATTCACATGGATAACACAAAAATGGAGTCGCTAGCTGAAACAATGCAAACAAGTATTATTAAAATAGCTGATAAAAACATTATTGAGAGACTTACACAAAATAATAAAAAAGCAATTATTGAATTAATAGAAAATTCAAAAAAGAATGGTAGTCTTGGAGACATAGATATATCAAAGGCAGAAGTCAAAGTATTTAGTCTGGGCTTTGAGAGCGAATTCACACAAGAATTTCTTGTTAACAAAAAGATTTCTGATTTGTCATTTTATGTTGTATGCCAATACAACCCAGATCATCCGCACCATGCAAAAATAATTTCTTCTAGTCCAAGCTATAAAGACTTTTTAATCAGAACATCAGCAATCGTTTCAGAGGACGTTTTTAGAAACAGAGCATTAGTTAGAGAGGCTAATATTTTTGTTTTTCGGGACCCGTCAGCCGATCTTTCAGAGGAACCAGAAGACCACTCAGTTTCTGAAGGGGGTACAAGAATTTGGACAGGCCCAGTCTCGCCGGCGCCCGAAGGCTTTGTTGGATTGTTATCTGGGCAACGCCCCGACCAGGGCCCAAAATTAAATCTTGTATCGGTCCCGAACACAACACTGCATGATTATAGGGTGCTTGACAAAATATCAAAAATAAATTTTAATTGCAAATTATTAGAAAACAAGCCTTTAATTAATAAAAGAAACGCCAATTTTTCTAATTTATATATGACAAATGATAAAAATGGATTTGCTAGATTATTTTTTGCAGCGGATATAGGAGAAATTATTAAAAATAATTCTAAATTACCTAGATTAGTTTCTAGTGAAACCGAGTTTTCTTTAGCTTTGAGTTCTAATAAACCTAGTTTTGATGAAATAATGAATTTAAGCGAAATAAAAAATATAGTAATAAAACGAGAGAAGGTCGACCAAGCAGGGAATTTGTCTGCAGAGAGTAAAAGCCACACCGATGGCCAACAAATTATTGCTAAATCGTCACAAGCCGGAGCCATCGTCCCCCCATCAGAATATTCTATAAAAAAAGATATTCATATACCACAAGATATTGAAAACACAAGAGAAATAATTGGAAAATTGACTGAGGTCAAAGGAATACACCTTGATCCGTCAGCTGATTTTTTTAGTAATTTAACTTCACCTAAACAAGTTAGATATTTTGGGGCAACAGACCTTTCATTGGAAAGAGTAAAATCCGGCTTGTACAGATATAGTGTAGAATTAGAAATCGACGACGGTACCATGAAGTATATAAAAAGACTCGCAGAGGATTTAAAAGAAGGCCAAAGAGCAATGGAGTTATATTCTAAAGATCTAAAGAGTGGCAATTTAAAAGAAGATTATATGATAAATGGAAAAGGTCCATGGGTTTGGGCATTAAATATACTATTGAAAGCAATAAAATCATTTGACAATGTAGAAGTTTTTGATGAACAACAAATGTATATTTTATCTTCTCCTAGAACTGCAACTTTAGAAAGTATCTCAAGAGTAGTTGATATATATAATAATGTCACCTCTTTTATTCAAAAAATGGCAGAAGAATTTCCCAATAGGAACAAAAGAAATATAGATGAAATGAATCCTGATGCTGTTATTTCTGGGAAAAAAACAATCACGCAGTCTATCTCTATAAATCATACTTTTTCTGAGGTATTTGACGCAGAAAACAATGGAGAAGTGGGGTATGATTATCACGATGTTGATTTTGGCTCAAAAACTTCCGAAATAGGCCTAATGACTTTTTCTAGCGCGGCATACACAGGAAGAACAATAAACGAAAATTTACGATTTTTCGATCAAAAGGCCCAACAAAAAGGTATATTGGCCAATAATGAAAAGTATAAAAATGAATTAAGTACGACTCAATTTTCCTATTTAACTCCTGCTTTAATTAGAATATTAGGAAAAAGCTTTAGAACGTACGGTGTCGCAAGTGACGGCGCAATTCAAAACTCCTCAGAGCTAGGACATTTTAATATGTTAATGGATTTATATTCTTATAAAACTATAGGAAACATACAATTGAAAAATATTCCAACTTTAGCTGAAGTTGAAAGATCAAAATCAAAAACATGCACAGTAGACAACATATTTTCCCAAAAATCAAATGAGCCCTCCACACAGGCTAAAAGAGGATTGATACAAAATATGGCAACCATTAATACTATTGCCTTACAGAAACACGAATCTCCGTGCAATGAACAGCCTGAGAAAGAAGACAATGCAATAGCAAAATTAATGCATAATTCTGCTGTAGCAAAATACGAAGAAGAACTTCAAGAAAAAGATGATAGAGAAAATCATGCCGATAAAACAGCAGAAGCCGCAATTAATCCATCTTTTATTTTTGCTCCTTTATTTTATATGAACAAGCTGGACATAGAAAAAGAAATCTGTTGTTCCGCCACCGCGCTGAATCTTAATACAGGCAAACAGAGTCTATCAACAACAGAATTTAAATTTTTACCAAATCAACTAAAAGCCATGGCTGCAAGCAGCGCTGGTTCTACGTTGACTAAACAAACGTGGTATACCGATAATAAGCCTTTGTTGAAAGAATTAAAAAATGCAGCTTTTTACTATTTAAATCAAAAGAATATAGCTTTAATTGAAGTGTTGATCGGTTTTGAAAATGGCGCCCTTGTTTCTCCTACGTGGGTAAGACTAAGAAGAGACCATCTTGAAAATGCAGCACGCAGCTCGAATAAAAAATTATTGTGCCGTTTAAGCCCATATTCTAATTCTAAATTATGTTATAGTCGAAACAGAATTTTAGATTTAAATCTTTTTAATCAATATTTTTTAATTAATACTGAAGGACTTTCACAAACGATGGCTCGTCCCCAAAAAAGAACAATAAAACCGGTAGAAACTTTTACAGTATTAGACAATAATAGCTTGTTAAAAATAAATAGTAATTTTATAAGAACCAATATGGCATTTGGCCAAGCCGTTAGTCCCACCCGCAAAAGAAGAGCGAGAGCAGGGGCAAGGCCTGCTACCACTGCACCAAGAACTACGACAACAACAACCCCGGGCGGAATGGGCTCAGGCGGCGGGAGGTCGTATTAATGCCGCATAGAACATACTCAAAAGGTTCCTCAATAGGCTTCTTTGATACCTTGGACGAACAACTTCAAATAGAAGCAGGGTACGCTAAATCAGTTTATCCGCCCATAACTCCTTTATATTTGGAACGGAGAAGTGTTCACTGGGCAGAGCCAATTGGAAACCAACCTCAACCGGCTGCCGGCGACATGACCGACCCGGTAAGATCTTATTTTGGGCACTGGTATCGTCATACCAGCATTGCATCTGACTTTATTGAAGGCGCCGCTGGTGCTAACCTAGTGAACGATTTACCGGGCTGGGTAGGTGAAACAGATAATAGATTTGTAAGACCGCGCCCAACATGGAGCCATCCATCTAATGGTAAGTTTAATGTTAAAACTTTTCGTGTTTTAGCGAAGAAAAAAGTAAAAACCGTTTCTACTGAGCCGAAAACAGAATGGGTCACTTTGAAAACAGATCTTGCGCAGTTTGGCGGACCCAGCGATTGGGTTGATCATGACCTGTTACAGTTTGGGCCCATTAAGGAGGCGGCGCTAAACGCTATAAATTCAGGTTATTTACCTCACTATCACGAAGGCTATATAGATGGGAACAACAGAGGCTTTACCACTGCAGTCTTTGTAGATGCTGCTTGGATAGAGATAGCTAAGTTCTTGCAAAGCCCTAGTGGAATCGGAGATGAGTACCCAGACCATCCTTGGAATCCGCCTCACCACACTCACTTGATCAACACATACAAAGAGGGCATCGTCAAACCTGATCTCCACGATCCAACAACTTTTAAACTTAATGGCTGGCTTTATGATGCAAAACACCACAAAGTCTCGTCGGGCCCCGGTACTTCTACAACCGTCGACCCCATGGGGTTTCATGGCCAGCCCGTCAAACAGATGCCATATAAACCGGCCCAAGTCGGCGAATTAATTGAGATTGAAGATATAGAAGAGATTACATTTTTAGAATCTGTAGATCTTTATTATAGCAATCAAGCAGTAAACAAAGTAATAAAGGATGCTGGGTTGTCTACTTTGGCCCAACTTGATAAAAATACCATGACCAACGCCGAACAGGTCGAATACATGACCTGGGAACCTAAAATAAATTCCGCCTTCTCTAACCACATTAAAGAAACTTATAAAAAGAAAGTACATAATTACGGCCCAGCTTATAGTTCAACTCCCGCGAGCCCCCTGCCGGATTCAGATACCTTCTTAGGCGGTTATTCTACTTATACTGATACTGTTTTTTCTTTGAATGAACCCGCGGGCAGTGACTTTGGATATACAGATTCACAAGTGAACTTCATAAATTTAGATTATGAAGATGCTGTGAATATCTTATCTGACCAACAGCACCTTCTCATTCCAAACACTTATTTACTTGGTCAGTTGGCAGAAGATAAAGAAAGATTTTATTCGGGCCCCGGCGGCGACAATACAATATACGGCGATTTATTAACAGCAGGAGATACTGCTAAAAGTTTGCCCTCTCCAGACAATCAATATGCCAACGCGTGGAATTTTAATAAAAATATAGCTTTTAACGAATATTTGAACATTTGGAAAAAAAATATAAATCCGCAGAAAAATGAATCAATAGACGTGCCAGGTCTTAATGGTAACAAAATATTTTGTTTCCCAAAATATAATTTCGTGCAGGAATATAGCCCAAAATCAGAAAAAACGTTCCCATGGAATGCTAAAATAAGTTTTAATGTTCCGGCTTCAAAAACCGATAATCAATTTTTAAAAACACTATTTGTTGGTCCCGACTGGACTCCCGCCTCGGATACGGATGTGTACCCGGATTACAGTCTCGCCGACCTCGCCAATTTTCAGGACGAGGGAATGATATTTTTAATGTCTCAAGTTGCTTCTACTGAAGGCGAACAAGACCACTATTACCGGAGGGATCTGTACTCTATGTTGGGGAATGCAAGGATTTCCACATGGGATATAACAGAATATTTGAATGCAGATTGGAGCGCATTTAATCCCAAATCAGAAAATATTATTTCTTTCGAACCGATTGGCAATTGGTACGACCCGGTCACCGGCACGTACCCGGAGCCTGTACAGCCTGTATTAGATCCAACTAATACAAAATGGTTTCTTCAACACCTCTTTCTTGTTCTCCAAGACAAACTTAAGCAATTCTCAAACACGAGATCTGTTTATGAGATTCTTAATGCGCCATTGGACCACCCATATATTCATGGAAAATGGAGTGAAGAGTACCGCGAATCGCTGGGGGTTCATTATGATATAAAGCCTTTTTCACATACTGAAATAATGTTCTACGAGATTGAAAAAAGAAAGCATGGTCAAATTATACAAAGGATTTTTATTGCCAGCCCTATAAATGCTCCTGCTCCGATTGAATATTTTGATAGTCAAATTAAACTTAATGAAGGGTATGATTATACAATTTATACCTATGTTATGTCTGTCGGAAACGAGTATCAATATCAAGACATTCAGCCATTACCGCTTAATGTTATACACGACGTCGTGGACGATCTACCATTGCAGCACGCGACCTGGGCGAAGTCCTTTATTGACGTCGAAGACACGTCCAGCTCCGCTTTTAAAGCCAAGCACCCTGTAGGGACTATTTATACTATTAATAGACCGATAGTTAAATTATTAAAAATTCCATATAAAGAATTTGCAACTTTATACGCTTATGATTATCCTCCAATATATCCCAATGTAGAAATACTTCCGTATCAAAATGTAAATAATAAATTATTATTTTTACTTAGTCAATATGTAGGCGAATATAAGGATACCGCAATTCCAATTTTACCTGGAGACGAAGACCTGTTCAATAAGGCGAAATTGGCCCAAGCGGGCCCTGAAACGAGCACCACAACCGGCTTTCAGCCGACAGTCAAGTTTAAATCAGATGAGCCAGATCATAAATATCAAGTATTTAGGCTTGAAAAACATCCCACAGATTGGTCAGATTTTAGCACAGCTTTAAGGAAAGAAATGTTTCAGGAAAAAGATTTTATTGACAACATTGTACCAAATAAAAAATATTATTATATGTTTAGATCAGGAGATAGGCATGGTTATATTTCAAATCCGAGCCCCATCTTTGAAGTTGAATTAATAGACGATAGCGGTGCAATTTATTTAAGTACTAAAACTGTTGATTTTGTTAAAAAAGTTCCAGTAGAGGACACCAAAAGCGTAAGGAAATACGTGCATATAGTTCCTACGATAAAGCAAAGTAATTTAAATGCTCCCGATCTCAAGACGTTAATAGGAGAAGGGACCACAGGGTCTGATAGCATTCATTATTCAGAAATGCTTTCGCAATACGGGCATGATGTTACTTTAGGCTCTGTATTTGGTAGTTCAAAACACGAGCCGACACCAAGAAAATTTAAAGTAAGATTTACTAGCAAATCTTCTGGGAAAATGTTTGATTTAAATTTAGATTTTATTCATATACATGAAGGGAAAGATGATGATTTGATTTTATAGACCGCCCAGCAGTTAAGGATTAAGTTTTAATAAAAAAGAAGAAAAAGATTTTATTTATAGTGTGCACTATTTATAAGTGTGTAGAATAAGGAGTATAAAATGGCGATTTTAGACAATAGTGGAGATATTATTTTAGATGCGGTATTAACCGATGCAGGTAGACGCGCGCTTGCACGCGGAGACGGCACATTTAAAGTGTCTTATTTTAAATTAGGCGATGATGAAATAAATTATGGAGCTTTTAATTTAAATCATACTGGCGGAACACCATATTATGATTTAGAGATCCTTCAAACACCAGTGCTTGAAGCCTTTACTAATAACGAGGCCTCGCTTAATAGTACATTAATATCTTATACAAACCCTAGGCTTCTTTACCTACCACAATTAATTTTAAACACAAATGTTAACAAAAACTATGGGACGGATGTTGGTTTTTTCCAATATGACCCAGCAAAGAACTCGTTTATTGTTGCGACCACAGAAGGCACTATGCGAGCATTCGGAAACGCGACCGGCGTCTTGAATGGCGTAAATCCTGGAAGAAAAGATTCTAGAGTTCGACTAGAATATGGACTTAATGCTCCGGGAAAAACACCCGGATCCCTGAGAGACAGAGAACCAGAATTATACGATGATCAATTCACCATTGAATATGATAGCAGACTTTGTTCAATTACAGATTTAGCGGGTACTACGATACGAGCAAATTTTACTGATGAAAACATGATAGCGACTATTGTTGTAACTTCTCAGTCTAATTTAGTTACACAAATGACTCAATTTGGTTCTTCTGATGATCCTGATCAACCAGAAATGCAATGGTTGCGCGGCCCAATGATAGAATTTAAAATTATAGCTTCAAATCTGTTACAATCAGGAGACCCGGATTCTTCAAAGAGTCTTTGGCAAAAACATGGGACACAAGATACTGCCTCGGATTGGGATACCACCGCGTCGACAATAGGCAGCGCCAGCACATGTGGGGCGCCTGGTCAAGCAAATAATCTTGACACTCGTGCAGAAGCGGGAGATTTGTGGCGTATAACTTCAAATATTCGCGTAACATCAATTAATGCCGGCCCATCAGTAGATGTTCCGGTTAGATTTTATAAGTCTAAAAACTTTGTTACTCGCTGTTAAATAAACAAGAAGAGGTATAATAATGGCAACCGATAAAAAACAATTAACTAGAAATGATTTAGTATACAGAAAAACTTTAGTTCATGAACATATCCCTATAACAGGATCGCTTCTTTCTGGAACGTATGAGAATGCGGGCTCAGATCAAAATATTAAAAATTATTCTCACGGAATGTTCCAATCAGTATATGATTACCCATATTTAAGCTCTTCTGCAAACCACCTTTTCGATGTAACTGCCGGTTATTCTTCAATTTCAGCTTTATCGGGCGCCACAAATTCACAAAATGCTAAAAAGATTAATATCTATAATCAAATGGCTCAAGTATTGGCGGGATATGATGCAACAGGATCTGTTCTTCGCTTTGATAAGGCCGGCGAAGTTGTGGACACTGGCACAAAATTAAATGAAGTTTTCTTCTTAACATTCTCTAGGCTTCTTGTAAAAGATGAAATTAAAAAAGGCTCATTTACGCTAGAACTTGGTGTTAATCAGGCCTTTGAATATAACAATGGGGTCTCTTCAAGTCTGGGCAAAGCATTTCGCAGAAGAATACAAATATCAGACGCTAGCGGCTCAAATGTATATAAAGTCAATTCGCCCGCTGGAGAATATGGTATACTTTATGCAACAGGAAGTACTCCGGCAGCCACAACTGCCCGCGGGCAGGATGAACAACCGGCCGGCGGCGTTATACAGGGCCAAGGATCAACAGGAGAATATACTCCCGTTGGTTTGCTTTATTATCAAGCAGGAGTTGCAGTTATTAGCGGCTCTGTTTTCGGAGCCATCTCCTCATCGCTGCCGACCAATAATCTTGGCAACTGCGGTATTTTGAATACGGGGGTACCATGCGAATTAGCTGCAAATATTTCAGGATCCGGCTTTAATTTAATGACCGGCTCCACCATTCAAACAGTTGCAGATGGGATAAGAAACAGAATTTATAATGTCCAATTTAACAATACAACAGAATTAAATTCTTCAATTTATTTCTGCAGAGTTAATCATAATGAATTTAATTATAGTTCTAATCCAACATATGTATCAGCAAGCCAGATCGTAGTTAAAGACAATTCAGACGATGTATCAACTTCATATATTACAACTGTCGGCCTATATAACGCACAAAATGAAATGTTAGCTGTGGCCAAACTGTCTGAACCTTTAAAGAAAACACCAGAAGATGAATTGACACTTCGTGTTAGATTAGATTATTAGACTAATGGAACAAATTTTATGCCATATTATAAATTTAATGAAGATGACGTTTTCTTCAACCGCATAAAAGCACACCCAAGTTGTCACTTTTTTAGTTGGAAAGGCTGCACATATTATAATAATCAATATGCCATAAGTGGAGCGTTTAATAGTCCCATTGGACATGCTGGCCATACAATATCTGGGTACTGGGGCGAAAACGCCCTTGGGTATGGTTCTTATACCAGTTCTTGTAACTCTGGTTATATTAATCTATACGAAATGAATATTGATAGGTATGAACCACATCACACTCTCAATACTTCTAAAATTCAAGATCCACTGGACTGGGGGTTGAGTGGTCGCCAACGGACAGCAGCCGGTGACGCAGATGCTGCAAGTAGTTTGATTTTCCCATTTATGGCAAAAGACGGAACCCAGAACGCTTTAAAAAGTATAACGTATGATTCATATGTAGAAGATTTTGCCGCCGGCGACACTATAACTGGAAGCTATCCATTGACTGCCTCTGTCACAAGAATATTTTATGAAGAGGGTTCCTCACAACGCGGGAACGAAGTAGATCCAAACCCACATGAAAATGACGACAAGGGGAACATAACTAAATATTATTATCAAAATAAAGCACAAATTGGGAAAATGGTAAAAGATCCATCAAACCCAACAAAAGAACTAGCCATCACAGGATCAAAATTAGAAAAAAAATATATTCAAATGTTAGAAAATACGATTAATTTTTACAGAAAATGGAGTCCACATTTTGTTTATTCTTCTTCACATGATCCGCTAACAGGGGAAGATTTAAGCGGAGGCAAGGATTCGGACGGCGCCGTAAATAGCGCATGGGACAAAAGCTATCAAGCTCTTTCTATTATTGATGTGCCTTCGATCTTTTTTGGAAGTTCAATCAAAAAAGGAACTGTAAATTTAAAATATTATATAACCGGCACTTTAGTTGGAGAGCTAAAAGATCCCAAAAGAAATGGAGAATTAATCCAAGTCGGCCCATCAGGAAGTTTTAAATCTGGCTCTGTTGCAGGAATTGTTCTTTATAATGAAGGGGCGCTAATATTAACTGGCGCCTGGGACTTAACATCTAGAGCCTCGTTCGCTTGTGGGGAAGGTTGTGGCAGAAGCGGGACAAATACTGGAAAATATGGGCCGCCATTGACACAAGATTATCGACACTTTACGTCAGCAGACAGCCCTTCTTGGATTTATTTTGGCACCGGCATGAATGACGGATATCCAAATCATTGGGACGCTTTACAAGGTGGGTATACTCTTAACAAAGGCTCTTCTTATCAAACAATAACCACTCGCAATATTCTTAGCTCTTCATACGAATTAGAATTTTCAGGCACAACTTACATTCCAACAATTACAATGATGGCCCATGCTAAAAAAGGATATTTAAATTGGTCAAACAATCCTACATATTTAGATTTTAGCCAATCTGTTCCTCCAATGACCGGCTCTTCTTTTTATAAAGAAAATGATATTAAAACTATTAAAAATACAATTAGTAGTTCCTTTGAAAGCGGATTCACAGGAAGTTTTAAGAAACAAACATTTATTAATAAAATTGGTATATACGATAAAGACAGAAATCTTATAGCAATCGCAAAAGTAGCAACACCTGTTAGAAAATTAGAAACGGATGAATATACATTTAAACTTAAATTAGACATTTAAAAATATGATTTTAGGACTAGACATAAGCACTTCGATCACCGGTGTATCAATTGTTGATCGAAACAATGAATTAATATATTGTGAAGCATGGAGAACTGATAAACCAAGGCTATCATTTTATGAAAAACTTGACGCCATTAAAGATAATATTTGTCATTTAAAATCACAATACCCGATTGAAAAAATTTATGTGGAAGAGCCATTAGGAATGTTCGCTGCCGGGAGAAGTTCTGCCCAAGTCATATCAAAAATTCAAAGATTTAACGGCGCCGTTTGTTGGATGCTAAGAGAATTGTTTGATATGGATCCAGAGTATATAAATGTATATACGGCAAGAAAAACATGTGGCATAAAAGTTAAAAGAGGAGAAAAAGCAAAAAAAGTTGTATTGCAACACGTGCTTGAAACTGAAAAAGATTTTAAAGCAGAATATACTAAAAAAGGCAACCCTGTAAAGGGTGTATATGACAAAGCTGATTCTTTGGTAATTGCTAAAGCTGGGTACTATTTAAATAAGAACGAGGGAAAGAAGCATGGAAATAACTAAAAACCAATTAAGACAATTAATTACAGAAGTTTTAAAAGAGGCTTGGCCAGATGATGTGCACCCTGAATCTGAATGGGCTTCTGGGCCTATATATCAATTAAACGACATGCTTGTTTCTCACGCACAGCACGAGATATATGCCGCGGCTAACCGAGCCGGAAGGATTGGTACCGGGCCCGGCCAAATAACTGAAAATGATTTGGCGTTTGAACATGAAGAATCCTTGATGGGCCATATGTTACCTCTCGCTGAACAGTTTGCAGACACATTATGGCCGGCGTATATGGGACACTTAAAACAATATATGAGCGAAGATACGCCCACTGATGTTGGTTTTGATGACGACGAAGAATACACTATGTTACCAACGCCTAAGCATGATCCTATGTCGCGCCCCCCATCGCCTCAAAGAAAGAAAGCCATGGCACATTTTGAAAAAACAGTAGGCCCAGATTGGCTTAAAGAATCCCTCGCAGAAGTACTTGATACACTAGAAGAAGGATGACCAGATTTAGCTCATGAGGATCATGGGGAAGATACAGGGGAAGAACGTGCAACTTACAAAATCACAATTAAGAAATCTAATTAAAGAAGGCTTACAAGTAATGCTGCACGAACAAGAAAGAAAAATGAGTAGCGATGAAGCTCGGGATAAAGCAATTAGCACAATCCAACAATTATCTAATTTAGTAGGCGATGATGATGTTACTGTTTTTCTTAAAGATGTCAAAGGATGGATTAACTGGACTCTCGGAGAAAGACCTTAAATGAACATTAATCAAGTCATCCAAGAAGAATTCACAAAAATGTTAAATGAACAGCGGCCCCGCCGCGGCATAGAAACAAGCTCCGCACAAGAACTTGCGCCGTCTCCGACACGCCGAACTGCTGAGACCACCGGTACACCACCACCACCAGAAGTTACGCCACCACCAGAAATTGAACCCGCGGCCGCAAAACCAGATCTATATGCTGAGCCAAAATGGGATCCAGATGCAATGCAACGCAATGTCGAGGAAGCGGCATTGTACGATGATTTCAGACGATCTGGGGCAACTAGACGATTTAAACCTGACCGGTCAGGCGCGCTGAGCCAGCGCGATATTGCAGGCGTGAAAGAGCGGTACCGCGAAGAAATGAAGAGAATGAATAAGAGCGGGCCCGCAACAGATGATGCGGAAAAAGCGAAAAGACACAACATAGCACTGAACCGGGCAGGACAAATCGGCGGCGAGCGCAGTCGGAATATCCTTCCCTTCATCCGCTTCGGGGATCGCTATGACCGCGTCGAGTCGATTCCATTTTCCAATATTGTAACCGGCCTTTCTAAAGGCCAAAAAAATGAACTTCATAAAAATTTGGCGAAATCTGGTTATTGGAAAAAAATGCACCCTAGTAATCCAATAAGACAAGACTTTGAAAAATCCCACCACTACAAGGCGCCTAAAAAAAGACGCCGTAGAAAAATCAAGAAGGGAGAAAGAGTCGGCACTTGGAAAACTGGTAAACCGATGATGCGAAGCCAAGTACGCGAAAACCAATCAGCGCACTTAAATCAAATCATCCAAGAAGAATTCACAAAAATGTTAAATGAAGAAATACAACAAGAAGAACTACCTGTAATATATCGCATTCAAGGGTTTATAGATTTTCTAGACAGCAAAGATGCTAAATTAGTAGGACCTGATGAAGTTATGTGGAGACAAGATCCTAGATATCCCGCAACCAAAACAACGCTTAGAATTGCTTGGCAGGCGTACAAGAAAGAAAAATTTAATCTTTAAATAATTCTTGACTTTTAATCCACGTGTGATATTATTAGTTCATGTATTCTGAAAAACTTCAGATCTTAGAAGAAGTTTTAGGCAATTTTTATCGCTCAAATGATGAACACTTGTTTTTTTGCCCTTACTGCAAACATCACAAACGAAAACTATCTGTAAATATTCCCAAAAATACATATAAATGTTGGATATGTGATAGTCGTGGTCGCAATATTTACAATTTAATTAGAAGGTTTGGAGATCGCTCACAAAAACAACATTGGAGAAGCTTCGAAGAAACAGTAGAAATATCAGAATTTGATAACATTTTTGAAGAGAACAGAGAAGAAACAGTAGAACAGCGAATTAAACTTCCAAAAGAATATATTTGCCTAGCTAACGAAGGATCGCCCTCGACAGCAAAATCAGCCCTAAGATATTTAAGGAAAAGGAACATAACAAGCGAAGATGTTTTAAAATGGAAAATTGGTTATTGCGATTCTGGAGATTATAAGAATAGAATCATTGTTCCCTCGTTTAATCAAAATGGCTATTGTGATTATTTTGTTGCGAGAACGTATAAAGATGATTGGATGAAATACAAGAATCCACCAGTATCAAAAAACATTGTTTTTAATGAATTAATGATAAATTGGAGAGAGCCAATTATTTTAGTAGAAGGAATTTTTGATGCCATAAACGCTGAAAATTCTATCCCTTTATTGGGGTCAACATTAAGTACCCATTCTAAGCTGTTTAAAGCCATTCTGGCGCACTCTAAGCAAGTATATGTAGCCCTAGACCAAGATGCAGAAAAGAAGGCTTTAAACCTCGTTAATCTGCTTATTTTACATGGGGTTGAAGTATATAAAATAGATACATCTGATTATGAAGATGTTGGAGAAATGACAAAAGAAGAGTTTGAGAAAAGAAAAGACACAGCAACGCTTTTTGATTCAAATACACTTTTAATACAAAAAATATCACAAATTTAACTTGACAAAAACTTTATTTGTGTTATATTTATAACAAGTTAAATATTGCCTTTGGGATGTTTAACTTTTTACTTGCTTATAAAAGGAGAAAATATTATGACTAACACAGCAATTACACTACATCGCCCGGGCCTTTTAGGCCGCACCGTCTTTGATGACGTTTTCAACAATTTCTTTAATGATTTCCCAAACTTGTTACAACAAACTACACAAGGGTATCCAGTTACAGATATTTATCAAAATGAAAAAGGAGACACCGTAATGGAGTTTGCTTTGGCCGGCTTCAAAAAAGAAGATCTTTCAATTGAAGTTCTGCCCGAAAAGAAAGCTATCACAGTCAGTGCGCGTCATTCAGTTCCAGCCGAAGCACCAACTGGAAAGCGAATCGCTCGCCGAAGTTTCGAAAAGACTTATGTAAATTTTGACAACAATCTTGACCTTTCGTCTATTTCTGCTGAATTCGAGAATGGCCTTCTTTGTATTGTGGTGTCTAAACGACCAGAAGTAGAACCTATTTCTGTTAAAATTAGTTAATTTTTTTATTGACATCTGCTAAAATATATGACAGTATAGTATACACATGTCTATTATTTATGTAGAACCATTCACTTTTCGCCCTGGCGATGTTATAAAATGCTGGGATGAAGAGATTAACAAAAGCGTCATAGGCTATATCGTCGAAACTTCAAGAAATAAAGAAATTGGTGACTTTGACATAACTATTCGATGGATTGATCCATTTATTGTTATGGAAACTTGTAGCTCTGTAGATCTTCATGAAAGAGTTTCAGAAGGCCCTTGCAAACATTATGGCATGACGAATAGGAAAAAATGAAACTTGCACACCTAGCCGATACCCACATCAAAAATCTTAAATATCACTATGAATATCGTGAAGTTTTTAAACAACTTTATGATGCTCTTCGCGAAGAAAAAGTTGATTATATTATTCATTGCGGAGACATAGCACACACTAAGACACAAATATCACCAGAGTTTGTAGAAATGTGCACCAATTTCTTTAGGAGTTTGGCTGATATTGCGCCTACATATATAATCTTGGGGAACCATGATGGGAATCTAAAGAATTCCAGTAGGCAAGATGCCTTAACCCCCATTGTTGATGCATTGGGTCATCCGTCACTTTTTTTACTGAAGGAGTCAGGGGAGATACAATTAGACAATGGGGCCTCTCTTAACGTTCTTTCTGTTTTTGATCGTGATAATTGGATTTCTCCTAGCGATCCCAATCGGATTAATATTGCACTTTATCATGGGTCTGTTTCGAATTGCGAGACAGATCTTGGCTGGGTCATGGAACATGGCGAAGACGATATATCGATTTTTAAAGGGCACGATTTCGCTTTTCTTGGAGATATTCATAAAACGAACCAAGTTTTAGATACGGAAGGGCGTGTTAGATATTCTGGTTCGACTATTCAACAAAATCATGGAGAGACTAATGATAAAGGCTTTTTGATTTGGGATATTAAAAACAAAGATTCTTTCACTTGTAAACATGTTGAGCTTAAAAATCCTAAACCTTTCGTCACTATTGAATTAACCCCAAAAGGAAGACTACCAAATAAGTTTGAAGCCCCTGAAGGCGCCAGATTACGTTTAGTTTCAAACAATAACTTACCTTTAAGTACAATGAAAAAGGCAGTCGAGGTGGCAAAACATCGGTTTAAACCTGAGAGTCTCACATTTTTAAATCGCGCCGCCGGCGAACGAGGAAATATAGAAGAGTTTGCAGACGGACTAGCCGTTGATAATCTTAGAGACCCAGTACTACAAGAAGAATTAATTGAAGAATATTTAAAAGATTTTCAACCAGAAAATGATTTATTGCAGCGCGTTGTAAAACTCAACTCTAAATATAACAGAGCAGCCGAAGATCAAGAAGAAGTAGGAAGAAATGTTAATTGGAAATTAGAATCATTAGAATGGGAGAATTTATTTAATTATGGAAGTGGGAATAGGGTCAGCTTTAGTAAGCTTAATGGAATCGTGGGGATCTTTGGGAAGAATTTCAGCGGAAAGTCTAGTATTGTTGACAGCATGCTCTACACTCTTTTTAATTCTACTAGTAAAAATGAGAGGAAAAATCTTAACATCATTAATCAAAATAAAAACCATGGCGTGGGAAAAGTTGAGATCTCGATAGGCAATAAAAGATACACTGTCCAAAGAAATTCTGAAAAATAT
>Ga0209349_1000447_pt1 | contig 21722 bp, 14 predicted proteins | sample ETNvirnome_2_130_FD_184067 | JGI IMG/M metagenome (GOLD analysis project Ga0209349, IMG submission 184067) | Marine viral communities from the Pacific Ocean - ETNP_2_130 (SPAdes) (version 2) | ecosystem: Environmental > Aquatic > Marine > Oceanic | place: Pacific Ocean | collected 2013-06-22
GACTGTGGATAACCCCTCCGGATACACTCCCGAGGACTTCCTTTATCTTCCTGCTCTCCCAACCGATAATCCGCTGTTGCCTAGAAGCTATATTAAGACGCTCGAAAACCAACCCGAGCCTCTTAGAAGTGCGGTTCTCAAAGGAGACTGGAATGCTTTCGTTGGTCAGTTCTTCTCCACATTCTCCCGTCACGACCTGCAATGTGATCCATTTTACATCCCCGAAAATGGGAAGATATGGGGTAGCTTGGATCCAGGATGGGGAGGTATATGTTCCTTCGGACTGTGGTATCTTGAAAACTCTAGATGGGGGACGGAGTATATCGAGATCAACGGTGTTAAGCAGGCTACAGGAGATCGAATCTGGATACCGGGAAAGATTTACCGGCTTGTCACCTACTACGTTGAAGGACGAAACTCTCAGGCACACGCGCAAGCGATCCTTGAACTCATTGAGAACTTTGAGTATACCCACGGCAGACACCCAGAGGTGATATATGCAGGACGAGACGCATTCGCAAGAAAAGAGCGCAACCTACACAGTGAGGACATCTCGTCCGACCATACTATGGCAAATGATTTCGAGGAAGTTGGTCTGTATCTCGATTCATTTCACGTCGGGCGCGGATCTCGTGTTCCGGCTTTCGCTGCGTTTAGACAGTTCGTGGATCAGCGTCGCCTCCAGATCTTCTCTGGTTACAATGATCCTCTCTTGGAGGAAATGGAGGGAGTCCAGGCAGACGAGAGGAATGTGGAGGACATACAAGGGGGAGGGAATGATCCCAAGGTTCCAGATCATGCGCTTGACGAAGCAAAAGGTTTGCTGTATATAGCTCACATAGAAGAAGAAGAAGTTATGCAACAACAGGCTCCAACCGGTTTAGACTATGGCGTTCATGACCCATCGCCTTGGGAAGATGGATGATCTACTTTATCTGCACTGGTGTGATTGTGATGATGTGTTTCGTATTAGCATTTGTGGCTTATCTTGCATTCAGGAGGGGGTAGTTATGGCTAGGGGTAGGAGATGTATCCAGTGCGACAAGCCTATAACAGGGACATTATCACAGTTCTGTTCGGGTAAATGTAAGATTAGGATGTACCGAACCAGAAAGCAGAAGGCTGAAAAGCCAATGAACTTTAAGAAAATGATGCTCCTTAGGGGTCCTGATTTTGAGAAAGAATCAAACCTAATCCTTGCCGGTGGTCACTTTTACAAAGACACGCGGGGGAATGTGCACTCTCAAGTAAAGGCCCAAATTCAGGGTAACCTTGTGTATTCTCATTAATTAGGTTTTAATTTGAAACGATCCCACAAAGTGGTTTATATTAAGGAGTGTAGACGTGAACCTAAATATCCCAGTAGAGGTCCCAGACACTTCATGGTGGCAACTGGTAGATCACACCGGTGGGATATACACAGATTACAGATCTGATCTTGTGTGTATATGTAATGCAGTCGCATCTTATAAGGCTGCGCAGATAGCACACTACTACGACGAGCAAGCATCAAAATACCCGCCCGAACTGATTAGCATGATAGAACGGGCAGATGAGTTAACAGGACGAATCACGGAACAACTCACGAATTTCGTGACCTCGGAGGACGATGGCAGAGCAACACGTAGTTCTGGACGGAATAAAAGGCGTAAACGCTCCAGGAACCGTAAGAAAGCCAACTCGTCAGGCAAAAAGGCTAAGCGGCAGGGATAAGAAGAAGCTCGTCAAGCTAGGGCTGAAACGACAGCAGTATTCGTCGATGTCTACAGCTGAGTGGCGAGAGGGTGGCCGTAAGGGATACAACTTCTACGAGTCAGCCCAAGTCCCACTGGAAGTTAGCAGGATGGAGACTGACTTCCCCGTCAGTCTGAACCTGGTCAAGGGTAGGATCGATACCAAGGTAGGTATCCTTACCGCTGGCAAGCCTATTACCGAGCTGGATCCTGTTGGTGCTGAAGATATGGAGGCAGTTGAGGCCTTTAAGCATATCTTCCAAGACTCGCAGAAGAAGTCCAGAGTTCCGTATAAAACCCAGCGTGGTGTGGCAGACATGGCCAAGTGTGGCCTTGCTGTATACTACGAGGGGGTAAACCCGAATAAGGAACAGCCTACTATACACGGAAAAGTTCCGGGCGATCTTGATCTATCATGGGTGGATCCACTTACCGTATATCCAGACCCAGCCAATCGAGATCCAGCCTTCAGAGACGAAGCCGCAGGTAGGTGGTATAATATCCTTGACGAACCTAGACTCGCCGAACTAATCCAACAACACCCACAATTCAAAACAGAGTTGCTTGGGGTTAGCGCCGCTTCTAGGAACAACATCCTCCACTCTCTCGATCGAGACTATGACCAGATCGGAGCCAATACACAGAGGGTGAGGTCGTCACACGGAATAGCAGAGTCGGACAACTCTACTGAGGAGGATAAGAACCCTAAGTCTGATAAGGCAGATCCGGACGCTAGGATACAGACACTGACCTGTTACTATATGGAACACGAGTCCATTGAGCAGGTGTGGTATCACGATCCGATGACTGGTGTATCGAAGCTAGCTAAGTTCGAGGAGTTTGAAGACCAGCCTGTTCTGGACCCAGAGACGAAGCAGATGCACTTCACCACTGTGACTTCGTCTAGGTTTATGGTCCCCGGTGATATACCCAAGGGTAATAAGAACGAAGATCCGACACAGAATCAAGACAACTATGAAGTAAGAGTAAAACTACTCCCCCGGCCGAGGGTATGCCTCATCGCTGGGGAGATCTTGTTATACGACAGACCTGTAGGGTATCACCACGGTCACTTCCCCCATGTCTTCCTGATGGGGACGATGCACCGTAACAAGCCTTTGGGGTATGGTGAGGTTCACAACCTCTTCGAAGCCCAGACGCTTTTCAACATGCTGAACAGTCTCCTGTTAGAGAACACCGTAAAAACCAACAACTCAGGTTGGATTTATGAGTCAGGTGCACTCACACCAGAACAGGAACGAAAGCTTAAAAGAAGCGGAGGGGAACCCGGATTCACCCTTAAGGTTAATCGCGGTCGAATTAGAGCAATTGATCGCATCGAACCAGGGCGTTTTCCCGAGGGAATTTATAGGTTGCAATCTGACCTACGGATCCTTTTCGACGACTTAAGCGAATTGTTCCAGACACAACGTGGAGGTATGCCATACGAAACCTCTGGCAAAGCTGTGATAGCCCTACAGCAAGCAGCCGACGTGTCTCTGGCTCAGCTACAACGTCACGTTGAGGAGTTTTTGACATGGCAGGGTAGACTGCGACTGAGTAATATACAACAGTTCTACACATGGGAGCGAGCATGGCGTGTGTCAAACAAGATGCGAGAGGAGACACACTACCTGGTCACCAAGCTAAAGGTTCAGGAGGATTTCAAGGGCCGATCCCAAGGTGGCGCACCAACACTACATCTAATGAAGTTCGAAGATGGCACCGGTCGACAGGCCGAGCTGTTAAAAGATTTCTCGATAGCTGAGTTCGACATCACCATCCAGATAACCTCCGAGCACAGACGCTCCGAGGAACAGGAGCTGGAATACACTCAGTATCTCAGAAGTATAGAGGCCATAGATAACGAGGCGGTCTTAGAGATGCTCAACGTTCCGGGCCGTAAGAGAATTCAGGAACGTATGGATCAGAGGAATCAGGTCTTAGCGTTAGGTGAGAAGGCCCTAGCGTGGCTTGAGGAAGATCCTCAGGTATTCCAGTTGGTTAATATCGCTATCGAACAACCACAAGTTCTAATGCAGGTTCTGCAACAGGCCGGTATAGGGCCAGCAGAACTAGGGGAGATTACAGGGCAATCTCCTCCGGGTCAAGAATCAGAAACGTCCCCTGCGCTTTCTGAATTTCTGGGTCAGGATCCAGCAGGATCTGGTGCAGAGATAGGAGGACCCGCCTTTAGTCCCCAGCAACAGCTAGGGCCTCAAACGGTAAGCCAATAGGTAACCGAGTGTTTAAGGAACACAAGCCTTATATAGGATGAAATCCGCGATTCGTGGCGTTACCACTAGAGAGATAAACCCTATACTTTGGAAGGGGATTTACAGATGGCAGATCCACAGGAAGTTATCACACCGGCAGAACCGGCAGTAGATCCAGCACCAGCGGATCCAACACCGGCAGAGCCAGCTCCTAATCCGGCAGACGAGTTTAAGAACCAGCTGTCCGAAATGGGGCGTAAGATTGATAACCTTACTACCGAAAATACGGGTTTCAAGGCTAAGATCCAAGAGGTAACGGATCCTAGTTATATTCGTAAGCAGGCAGCTAGTCTGTTGTCGAATGACCCGGCACCACCCGCTGACCCTGAACCGGACCTTTACACACAGCCCGAGGATTGGAAAGCGTGGAACACCCGTCAGGCCAGATCAGCGGCTAGGGAAGAAACTCAGGCTACTCTTAATAGGGATCGGCAGACTCAGGATGCGAGTAATCGACGCGCTGCGTTGAACACCGCAAACAATGATGCCGAGGCTGGCTTTAAAGCCTACTACAAGGACCGATACGACAAGGATATCACTGCTGACGATTTGAATGCCTTTGCTGCTTTTGCTAATACGCATTACAAAGGAACAAACGCCAGTGGTGGATTCGACGCTAAGGATCTTGAGGAAGCTTGGAAGTCCTACCGAAAGGATGAGTTTGATGCTGAGATCGCTTCCGCTGCTCAGAACGAGTTGGCCCAGAATCTTAGGATTGCTGGAACTGACATCCCTGGCGGTCCCGCTGTGGATACCACATCAGACGCGGGAGAATTCGCGGCCTTATCATTAAATGAACAGGCTGAAACTTTATCGAGGCATCTGGCTGTTGGTGACAAGGCAACTGCCTCTGCTTTATCGCAGAGTCTGAGCCGTAACAACCGGTCGAGGTTGAAGTTCTTCTCGGCCACTGGCCAGCAACCAGACTTCTAGATCCCCCGGACCTCAGGGGGGTCCTTTGGGAGACATTAAACTATGGCCGGTATCGTATCCGGAACTTTTGCCAGATATGCGGAAACGTCGAACAACGACGGGAATCTCACCAGATTTCTGTTTACCGACGATCTGCATCAGCAAGTTAAGGACAAGCTCCTCTTCGCCCGACAGGGTTGGATGGGTCCAGACCGCGGTGGCGAGGATCCCCAGGACGAGAAGGAAGTTTACTTCCCTATCTTGCAGCGAACCGACCTGGGCAAGAAACGTGGTGACCATGTTATCCTTCCGTTGATGAAGAACCTTACAGGTGCTGCAACGGTTGGTAACTCCAAACTTTTGGAGACTTCTGGTGAGGAAGCTTTTGCTTTCGCCTACCTGAAGGTATACGTGGAAACCATGCGTCATGCCACAGGTTACGTTGGAGATATGTCTGAAGTTCGTAACCCTTTCCTTTCCGAGGAGAGCGCCTCTTCACAGTTGGCCAAGTGGCTGGCTGATCAGGAGGAAAAGGCAACACTCGACGCTTACTACGATGGCTTCTCAGCTCACGTAGTCACTGGGATCTCTGCTGCTTCTGCAACAGACAATCCCAACTGGTTCTACGGTGGTGATGCTACTACCGAAGAGAACGTCGATTCGAACGACACGCTTGGAACCGCTGACTTCGAGAAGATGTCGGTATGGGCCGAGGTCAACAAGATCAATGCTATCCGGGTTCCGGACGGTGTTGGTGGGATGGAAGAGGGGTATGCAATGATTATCCACCCCTTCCAGATGTATGACCTTCGTCAGGATTCCGTGTGGCAGCAAGCACAGCGGGAAGGTAACGAGCGCGGCTGGAAGAACCCCATCTTCTCCGGTGCCAAGGGGATGTATGCAGGGATCTTTATCTACACCCACACGTTATGTGAAGTCGCCGCTTCTGGCGTAACCGATCGTAACAACAAACGTAGGGCCATCTTCACCGGTGCACACGCAATTGGCTACGCTACAGCAGTTCCGGAGCAGGTCAATCGTCGAGCCGAGGATGACTACGGTGTCGTGAGGGCGTGGGCTATTAGCAAGACCTATGGGTATGCTAGAGCCGACTGGCTGAACGACTCCGATAGTGGCACTACCTCATTCAATCAGTCCAGCGCTATTGTGACTACATACGCTGCCCAGCCCTATTAGACCCTTGGCTAGCCTAGGCTAGCCTTCACTAGAACGAGGTAATAAGATGGGTTTTTTGAAGAAAGCTGGTGTTTTCGCATTGGCGCTTTTCCTAATCTCTGGGTTGTTTAATACCATAGAGGCTGGAAAAAGATCACCCACTAAGGGTGGGATGTTCTCGGAGCTTGACAGCTTGCTTAATGCTGACAATAACTCCACATATATCGACACTCTGGTAGGTGCTGCTTCTGCTGCTTCTGCTGCTTTCGGCAATATTGATCTGCGCGGGGTAACCAGGGCGTATCTTTACGCTTACGCGGATACGGCAGTTGGAACCGGTGGTAATGGCGGAGGCCCTGATACGGTAATCGTTCAGGTATCTACGTCAATCAACGGTAGCACTTGGGGAACATGGACTTCATTGGACAGTCTCTTTCCAACTGCTCCTGTGTCCGTGTTAATCAATCTTGATCCGACACTCTTAGGTGCCGAGGCCTTGCCTTATGGGGTTGGTCCCGGGACGGGAGCGATGAGATTCCGCGGTATTCGCGGTGGAGAGGGATCTGCTACTGACTCTAGTAGAGTCAAGTTCCTTTACCAGTTAGAATACCCCCGATAACCTACGGCTGGCTCGAGGCTAAAAACCTCGGGTCAGCTTAGCGCCCTTTAAAGGCGGGAGGCTGTATGCGACGTTTTATTATGAGCGCCTTAGTTGCTGTAACGGCAATAGGGGTGCTTTTTTCTTTAGGTGATGCACAGCAGGGTGATAAGAAGTCCATCGTCACCACATCTCCTAATGCTTCATGGTATTTTTTCAGCTTCGATGCTGATATTGACACAGCCCTAGAGTTCGTTGATGAGCTTGACTCGTTCGTGCAGATGGATGGCACGGACAAGATTGAGATTGTATCAGCCCAAGCCGCTGATACCAAGCAACGTCTGCGGATCACGGGGATTTCAAAGTTTGACTCGACCCTACGAACTGAGTATATGCGCACCAATGGAACCACTGTGGTTACATCAGTGGATTCATTCTATGCATTCGAACACGCGGTTATTGACTCAGGTGTAGATGCTACTGGTGCTATCACTATTCGAAACGCGAACGGTGATGCAACGATAGCTACTATCACTATTGGTCAAACACAAACCTACGAAGCACAGAAGTTCTTCATGCGAGGGTCCAGTGGATACGTTACCCAATGGACTGCGGGGGTTACCAGCACCACGGGAACAGTTAAGTTTGAGCTGAGGGCTTACCCGGATTACACAGATGTAAGGGATATGGGTGATGGTTATGCGGTGGTGGATGTTATAATGCTCCCAGCTGCACTTGGTGGAGAGACTCACGTCTTTAACCCCCCAAGATTAATCGACTCAGCCTATGGCTTCCTCACAGTGTTTGCCATAGGAGGGGCTAATAATTCAGATGGATATGTATCCGTTGAGGGATATACCCGATCGGCACCTCGTGACCAATACTAGAAAGGTGGTATGAAGATGGCTAGAGTTAGACTAGTTGAATACGTGAAGGAAGATCAGTGCTTGGCGGGTTCTGAGGAGTTGAACCAGGATGGCGCAGTTGTTCTTAATGAAGAAGTGGATGGACCCGAAGGGGAAGAAGTTACTGTAGTAACGTTTAAACGCATCCGTCGAAAGAGGATTGGTGGAAAAGGATACGTATTCCAGGCAAACCCATCATACGGTGGTAGGTTCGTTGAGGAGGTAGAGGACGAGAAGGCTGTCCGATTCTTCCTGAGTCAGGGCGAGGAGATGTTTAAGATCGCCTCTGATCTGGAAGCTGGGATCGAGAAGGAGTTGTTCGTTGCTGTGTTTGAAAACACCACCGTCCTCTCCGATTACGTCACACCTCTTATCGAAGAAGCCTTGGAGGAAGCTGCCGAGGTAGCCAAGAAGAAGTTCGCTAGCTTGGAAGGTAAGCTGGCGGCTCTGAAGAAGACCGCATCAAAAGAGGATTAGTAGATGACAGCACAAAAGTTCCTTAATGATGTATGTGACATGACTCGCATGGACCGCGAGGACACAGATGATAAGACTAGGATCATCACATGGGGGAACTTTGCGCTTGATGAAATAGCTAGAGAGTTTGACTGTTGGTTCCTAGAGGTGGATTTTGAGGTTACCCTATCAGCATCCATCAGACGCTACGCACTCCCAACCACGGATATATACAGCAACACCGGTCTGGTAGTGATGCGTATGAGGCAAAAGTCTTTTCGGACAGCTACCGGAAGAATGCCTTTTCAACCAAACAGAGAGACCCTTGACCTGGAAGACCCAACGTGGTTGGACACAACCGCAGAGGGTAATCCGGGCAGGGTGACCATCGTCGGTAACTTTCTGGTATTCGATCGGATCCCCAGTTCAGACTGGATAGCCGACAATCCAAAGCTCTACTTCTCAGCATTCCGTAGAGCAGCTCAGATGGACGTTGATGCTTTATCCACGGAGATAGCTGACATTCCAGCTCCGTGGCACGACGTGATTTCTCTAGGTGCTCAGTATCGTGGCGAACAACGTCAGGGTGCCAAGGGATGGGGAAACAAGCGTGAGGAGTTCTACAACGCAGTGGAGAATATGATGGACAAGTCCCTACCGTCTACAGATGATGATGACATGATAAACCTGCCATACACCGCTGCTGCGTATAGATAGGGGGGTAGTATGCCAGTAGAGATGCTACAACCAAAGAGTGAGTCTCATCTGTTATTCGACGATGAGGCTGTATCTGGAGCGGAAACCACAGACTCGCAGACTTTCCTGATAGGCGGGTGTGATACACTAGCGTTATACGTAAAAGTCTCCAACACCTCAGGCGCGATGGATATAACCTTCGACCTGATGTATTCCCCTGACGAGGTTGTGTTTCTCAAAGAGCGAACAATCTTAGACGCAGATCATATAGCCGGTGAGGACCACGAGGCGTTCTTAGAAATAGCCAACCCACCCAGCTGGGCGCACGCTGGACAGATCAGGATGATAGCTAACAGTGGTAATGGAGTTCAGACAGTCGATGTGCACGTAGTCGTTAACTGGAAACCTAGTGCCTAATGGAAGTTGATCTCGATAGTTCGTCGTATTCAGAGTTCTACGGAGGGAGAGATGACAAAGAAGACTCTATTGAGATGTCTGAGGTCACCTTCAAGGAACTCTTTAATTTTTACATATCCCGAAACTCCCTAACCAAACGTAAGGGGTATGTTGACAGGCTGAGTGAAACGCTCGAGTCGGGCGCTAGGATAAAACAGATCCATCAATTCCAGGAGGAGCTGAACCAGGTTGATGAGGAGTTCGGTATCTTCTACTTCCTGAACGGCAAGCTCTTTTACGATGATAACGCTACACGAGTAGAGAAGACCAACGCAATGGGAATCACCACTGATGCTGACGTGCCTATATCCGTAACGGAATACGAGGGACGTATCGTGGTATGTGACAGGGAGAACGACCCATTTGTGTTCCCATACAACGCATCGGACCTGACAGACAAGGACCCGTCGGGATCCGGAGTGGCTACAAAGATATCTTCCCTAGTCACATCTACCAACTTCGTGCAGAAGGCTGGGTGTGTTGGGACGAGCCACAGTCACCTGATGTTTGGTGATGTGGTAGACTTTGATGGGACATACAGACCCTACCGGCTGGTAATCAATCGACCCGGACAACTAGGGACATGGCCTGTGGATTTATTCGTGGATCTAGATCGATCCGATCGCATAGTAAAGATCGTAGACCACGGCAAAGATGGCACGTTGATCTTCATGACCAAGCATATATACGTAGCCACATACGTAGGATCGGGTGGTGTGTCTCGCTCTCCTTTTCATTTTGATGAGGTTATCGCTGGTGTGGGGTTGATAGGTCATAACGCCATAGTGGAAACCGACAAGGGTATTATATTTATCTCTACCAAGGGAACGTATTTTATTGAGAAGGGCCAAATCTTCCCTAGGTATATAGGTAAGCCGATCGAGGGGTTCTGGTCGGACGTGAATAAAACATACCGACAGCGGATATTCGGGGTAGATATCCCATTCCGGAATAGCGTGATGTTCTGTGTTCCGCACGGAACTGGTCAGGTAAACAACAACCGCGGTATAGTCATCAACTACCACGAGTGGCACCAAGACGGCCCTGATTTACTACCGGCATATAGCATCTTCCGCGGAACCAAGGATAACTCCACCCTGTTCGAGTTTCAGTCGGGACATACCATAGTAGATCCCACCACCAGAGAGCTTCAGGTTATACTGGGTAATGACGGGGTGGTTTATGATTTTGATGGGGTGGTATATGACGGTGTGGACACGATGGGTATCAACTGTTACCTTAGGTCCCCGTATTACCGCCCACTGTCAAAAACCAAGATGAAGACGTGGTATCGTCTGCAGCTGGACATCTCCTTTGACCTTAGTGGGACATATACCCTGACATTTCGTCCGTTTAATACCACCTCAGTGATCAGAGATAGCTTATCGGACACTAAGGCCGGTGCACCATTGGGCGCGTTTGTGCTTGGAACTCACAGGTTAGGTGCTGACAGCCTAGGATTTATCCACGGGGATATAGGTGGTTGCTCAAGATACGGTGAGGTGGAGCTAGATGTAGACGAGTCCACCCAGCAGTTATCCATTCACAATATCCAGCTATTCTTCAGGGACGCTGGAACAATGTCGAGTTTACATTAATATGAATAAACTACTAAAGCTATCGTTACTGACGTTCCTGATGGTGCTGGCTCCCAGATTAGCGGAGTCCAAGCTGACGGTATATTCCAGGGTCTATACCTTTATCAACGGTCAGATCCTAACTCATACTCACCTTGAGGATGAACTCAACGCCCCAATCAACTGGCTAGAGAATACTCTCAAGCAGGGTGGCAGTTACTTTACGATAGCCAATGATGACACCCTTCGTGTCATAGGCTTTGCGTGGCTGGATACGTCTGAGGTGGCTGACGATGCTGCTTTCTACTTCGGTGACGATGAGGACTTCTGGTTACAGTTTGATTCAGCCAACTCGATATTCGAATTCCATAGCACTGATACTGATGGCGCTGGTGCGGATGGGATAGTGTTCGATATAGACGTTGGAACGAACGACGTTCGCTTTAATGGTGGATTGGGAGTTGATGGTCAGACTGCCCCTACCGCTGGTATGGTACTGAATGGTAATATAGATCTCACTACTAGTGGCAACCGGATCGATCTCGATACTGACAACGACACCTCCATTCGGGCTAGTGCAGATGATGTTATTACATTCGAAGCTGCCTCCGACGAGTTGTCCTTGTCGGCAACCGCACTATACCCCGAGACTGACGATGGCTTAGCCTTGGGGATTGCCTCCACTAACGAGTGGGGTGACCAGTTCAACTCTAGTGGTTTCGTTGAGAACTATGACAACGGTGATGTAACTATTACCCACTCCGCAGGGAAGCTGACTTACGGTGGGGATGGTGCTGTTGAGCTAGACTTTAACAACCACGAGATGACCAATGTAGACATCAACGGCGGGACAATCGATGGGGCGGTTATCGGTGCTTCTTCAGCCGCCGCTGGTACATTCACTACGGCTGTTTTCGATTCGGTAGCAACCGGTGGACTAAGCGCGAACCGAGTATCGAATCTTGACACCGTAAATACCGCAGATCACACCGTAACCTCCACAGCTACCTACGCTGGAGCTACGATTGCTAATCTCGGAACCGTAAGCGCAGCAACGTCTATTACCTCAACTGCTTTCGTCGGTCCCATAGATGGGATCGTAGGTGGGAATACCCCCGCTGCTGGATCTTTTACTACGGTTGATGGCTCGGTAATTACAGGAACCGGAATTCTCTCCACCTCAGATGCGACCGAAGCTACGAACACCACAACTGCCTCACTGAAAACAGCCGGTGGTATTGCTTGGGTGAAGGATGCCTATGTGGGTGATGATGTTTTCAATACCTCAGGTGCCGTATATGATTGGGATGGTGGGGATGTGACGTGGACTCACTCTGCCGGGAAGCTGACTCTGGGTGGTGACGGTGCCGTTGAAGTAGATTACGGTAGCCACGAACAAACGAATGTTGATATTAACTCAGGAACAGTAGAAGCCACCATTGGGGCGACAACGCCAGCCGCAGGAACATTTACTACTATTACGGCGAACACCTCCACTACTTCATCTGTTCTTACAACGCTTGGCGGTAGCACAGTTCTTACGGGCAATATTGATATTACTGGAAGCACTGGACAGATAAGCACCAATGCCGACTCCACATTCGTCACGCGCCCCACATCCAACCTTATAGAGTCTGCCCACAAAGTAATTCGCGTGAGCCTCTACGATCAGTCGGTAATGTGGAACCGTCAGGCTTTTCACGCCAAGAGTAAGAATACGAGTTGGTATAAAGAGCTTGGCCCGATGCCTGATGAACTGGAAATACGGGTAACGGCTGGCGAGGATTCACTTGTAATTTGGGATATGCAGACAGGTGAAGAATGGATGATATTTGTTGGCGCACCCCAGAATATGTTAAGGGGAACAACTATCCCTGACTTCGCTTTCTTGGACGGAAGGTTATATACTGCGGGTGGGTCAGGTGGGTATGGTGTGAATGTGATAGATTTCTTGCGCGACTCGATGCAAGGTTATATGACACAAGGGATGCGTAAATATAATGGGGACATCACAAACAGAAATGCCGCTGGCGATGTATTCGACTTTGATGCCAATGCCATTGTAAACAACACCGTCAACGCAGTCGCAGTCATCCGTGATCCTGAAGGGTCAGAGGATGAGTTTGGGAGGAAGAAGCAGATATTTCAAGTTACTACAGCAAGCGGCACTTCTATCTCTGACGCGGGGATAGAAAACATTTACGATGAAGCAAATACGGGAGTGTCTTACACCAACTCCACCATCACCCCGCAGGGTTTCCACGCTTACATATCTGACGGTGGAGTAGAATCGGCCCAACTGTATAGAAATATCCTGGCTGACATTGGAACGGGTGATGGATGGAACGAAGATTACAATATGAACTCAAGTAAAACGGGGTCGAATGATATTCCAACACCCGCAGGGTCAGGAGCAAATGACCTTGTGCTTATGCCACAGGCTTCAGTGGCACACGATGGCGATCCGGTTGTATTCTTTGCTCAAAATGACGGCCTGAGTGTTCAGCACATCAATGCGTCTTCGGGCAACGAGAACAGCGGCCTCACCTTCATCCTTCGTGACACGGTGAATACAGGTGGATGGTCGAACACTGTTGTCGATGCTTGGGGATTTCACGGTCTGAACGATGCACCTTTTGGTATGGTATGGACTGCTAACGGAACCCCAACATTCGCAACGGGTGGTAAAATTGGAAATGGCTTAATCGGCCTTGATGGATCAACAGATTATCTTACTCGCAGTGATGCTGGGTTAGCTGTAGGGGCTGGAGACTTTAGTATTTCAATATGGTATAAGTCAACGTCAGCTACTAATCCAGCAGGGTCAGAATATATATTTGAACTACGTGACTCCGGCACAGTAGGTAACTTTGCAAGATTATATCTTGATACTGCTGGACTTTTAAAATTCTGGCTTCAAGAGGATGGAGTTGGATCAGATCAGGCAGCAGGGGCAGTGGACTTATACGATGGAAAGTGGCATCATATTGTTTGCACTGGCGATGATACTAATGATGATTTAGTGGAGTTGTATGTTGATGGAGAACTTCACGATACTGAATCTTGGGGAACTGCTGATGGCGATCTTACTTTTGACGAAATAGCCATTGGAGGAAGTAATGGCGGTGGGAATTTGTTTGCCGGGGATATTGATGAACTTGTGATTATTCCAGGTAGATTCCTAACACCGAAAGAAAACCGATGGATGTATCAGCGCGGTCTACGAGGACGTGGCACAGACGAAGATTACCTTGCATCCAATGACGTTGATTACATCGCCGTAGATGAGGCCAGCGGCTTCGTAGCAGTCGGCAACCAAGACTCTGTTGTCGTGCTGGACCAGTTCTTGATCCCCATCACGGGCGCACGTTACGGCACCCCCGGCGGGGCCATTGACGATGTGGCATTGTGGACGGCAGCAGGGCAGGATTCTATCGGACTGATCGTCGGAGCCGCCAACGCTACCCAGTGGATTCAACCCCCACAGTTACTTGCTGAAGCTGGCGCACAGCAGCAGACGGAGATTGTTGTGCCACGCGCTGACATCGGCTGGCACAGGGGGCCGAGCAATTTACACCTGTTCGATGCCGTAGTAGATTCAGCGGGTAACGGCGACTACACAAACGTTGATGATGCGATAGATGCTCTGGGCGCAGGGGCTTCGATCTTCATTAAAAATGGCACTTACCCGCCGTTCACGATGGACGTTCACAACTTGCATATTGTGGGCGAAAATTGGTTTGGGACAGTCATTGACGGTGGGACAACGGCAGATGCAGTAACGGTATCATCGGCAGACAACGGCTATCTTGGCAATATGACCGTGAAGACCGATGCAGGGCAAGGGAACTCCTACGCCGGGATCGACCAGGATGCTACCTACGCTTTCACGATAGAACGCATTTATATTCCTGATGTTGATGATGATGGCATTCAGATTGACGGTTCGACTGATTACTATACTCGCGTAATCGACTGTTACATTGTCGGGTCTGACGACGATGCTATTTTTGTGAATGGCCCCAATGTTATGGTGACAGGTTGCCGGATACAGGGAACGTCAGGGATAGGCATTCACGTTGGAATCAACGGCGACTACTTCGTGATTATGGGCAACACAATCTGGAGCGCGACTTCAACTACGATTGTGTCTGGCGCAAACTACGGGACAAATTGCGTGAACAGCCAGAACCTTGCAACGAGTGACAGCGGGACCGGAAATTCAGTCTCGCTCAACTCAGTATTCTAAGGAGGATTGAAAATGATTCGATTACATTGGAAATGGTTAGTGTTTTACGTGGGTGTGATTCTGTTTGGTGTGACAGTTGGAAGTGCGATTTCGCAGACGCGCGTAGAGCGTGAGATAGCAGTCCTCAAGGCAAGGATAGACTCTATACGCGCCTCGGAAAACGCGAAGGGTGCTTTTGCGTCGAGAGTTTTCGTAAAGTCGGTGGCAGATACGATGCCAGCACTGGCAGCAGCAGGCGTGAGAGTAGTTGCTGACGTGCGTGATGGCCAATGGGTGCAAATTGACCTTCCCCTATCTACGGCTACAGGATTCGAGCTTAATTTCTGGAAAGAATTTATTAAAACTTCTGGAGCAAAAAGCGGGATAGATAAACAGCTAAGGAACGTGGATGGAAGAATTCGCCTGAGAAAAGATAGAGCCGTAGCACTTCTCCAAGAACTTAACGACAAACTCAAATAGGGTAATTAAAGATGGCAACAACCCCAGGATCCTCACCTCCGAGATCGGATAGGTCGGGTAGTAATACATTCGCAGATTGGGATCCAATCACCAGGCGCTGGGTTCCAAGGAATCCATTAGGGATAAACTCTAGCGGTAATGCCCCGTCAGTTCCTGACAGTCCAGAGGAAGCTAACCAGAACACCGCAGATCAATTCGGTGCGGATAGCCAGCCCAATTTCCCGGGGTCGCCAGCAGCTTCGAGGTTCCAAGGATCGAACTCACTGCTGGATGCTGCTGCCTCTAGTTTGGAAAGCGATATCACTAACAACAACTTCGGCTTACAGAACGAGGTTGACTTTAGGTTTAAAGATGCCGAGGGTAATGAGCAGACAGAGAAGCGTAGTGTATTCAGAATCCTATCCGATGAGGCTAGGGGTCAGCTCGACAAGTCTCTACAGGACAGGATACAGCGTGAGGAGCAAGACCTTATAGGTGCTGGGCTGTTCAGGGGTGGACAGCTACTAACCTCTCGTGGTGAGGCTGTTCAGGATGCCGGTGACCAGTTTACTGACTTCCTGAATCGATTATCAGTCGACGAGGCACAGCGCTTTAGTGATGCTAAAGCCAGCACGTTGGGGCTGGCTAGTCAGGTAGGTGGACAACAGGCTTCTCTGGAAGTCCAAGCTGACCAGTTGGATCTGGATGCTGAGTCTTTACGGCTGGCATTTAACACGATGATGTCTGATGCCACTATACGTGAAAAAGCCAATGAGATAGCGGAACGTGCACAGGCCTTTGGAGAGAAGGTCACCGAGGCTGAGCTTACGGGTATGTTTACAGCACTGGGGCCGGGAGCCTTTATCGGGTTCACTGAGGCTCTGTTCGCATCAAAGGGTGATCCGGCTTATAATGCCGAGTACGATATAGACAAGAATGGCACGATAGATCGGGCCGACATGCGCCAGTTGTCTGCGTCTGGTGTGGAGACGTTGCAGCTTAGGGCTTTCACAGCCAGCGAAGAACAGCGAGAGATCGACAACACTATCCGATTGGCTGAGACTACGGGCTTCTTGCCTACGGTTGACGTAGAGGGTGGCTTCTTCTTCAGCACCGATGAGGATGGGCTGTTCTCCGGTCAGGCTACCAGCGCTGAGCGCAGGACACAGTGGGAGCAGAAGTTCGCTGAGTCGGACCTGACGGGCGTGTGGACGTATAAAGACCCAGAGACTGGTAAGGATATAACAGTAGACACAGAGGCCAAGAAAGACCGGCTGTTCAACCAAGCGATGGCTATCTCGGCTGCTTCTGGTGTGATGCCAGAGGTGGACGATGAGGGTAGATTCGTATTCGACTTCACGACTAATGAGGATGGTTCTCTAAAGACCTCTGTCACTACTGCTGCTGAACGCGACGCGGCTTTCCAGCGTAAGCTTGACGAGGCTAATCTCACTGGTGTGTTTGATGATGCTCCCACTAGGGATGCACTAAACGACGCATTCAATCGAGCTGTGGTAAAGGCTGAGCTTACTGGTGAGTTCGGTGAGCCTATATACAACGAGGATGGTTCTCCTCAGTTAGACGACAATGGTAACCTCGTGTTCGAGGAAGGTACTGCACCCACGCTGGAGAAGCTGGACCAGATCTTCAACCAGACATACGCTATGGCCCAGCTCACGGGATTTGTCCCCGGCGTAAACGAAGACGGTCAGTTCACCTTTAGCACGGATGAAGACGGAGAGTTCAATGGTGTAACTACGGCTGCTGAGCGTGACAGTGTGTTCAATCGTCTGGTGACCGAGGCTGGAGTCACTGGTCGGTGGAATACCGGCGAAGTGGACGATAAGGGTAATCCGATATTCGAAGACACAGAGGCTAAGCTTACGAGGCTGTTCAATGAGAAGGTCGTTGAGGCTGAGCTTACCGGAGTGTTCAAGTCCGGAGAGATCGGGGAAGATGGCAAGCCTGTAGCAGGGGTGGACACCGAAGCTAAGCTGACCAGGTTGTTTAACGAGGCTATGCAGTTGGCTCAGGTCACTGGGTTCGTTCCAGCCAAGAACGAGAATGGACAGTATGTATTTGATATCGGTGAGGATGGTGAGACAACGGGTGTTACCACTGCCGATGAACGTGAGGCAGCTTTCCGTAGGAAACTGGACGAGTCATTTGTTACCGGTAAGTTCGGTGATGATGCCACGGTCCAGCAGATACAACAGTTATGGGAGAATGCAGTCGTAGAGGCTGAGTTGACTGGTGTGTTTTCCACACAAAAACTGGACGACGACGGACAGCCAGTATACAACGACGATGGCACACCAGTGATGGTGACCACCGACACCCAAGATGCATTGGATCGTGCTTGGGAGAAAACGTTAGCAGAGGCAGATGCGCTAGGGTATCTGGATGGTGTGGATGATAAGGGCAACCCCATACGAACGCCTACTCTGGACTCTCAGATAGCAGCGGGACGAGTGAGGGACCCACAGGATCCTGATAAGTTTGTCGACTCACCGGACAAGATAAAAGCTGACGCTGCTACTACGGCTGCTGCTGCTCAGGAGGATGCTGCTTACTACAGCGGGCTTTCGGATGCTGTTACAAATCTCCTGCCTATACTAGGTGAGCTTGGTATAGCTGGTCCACTACAGGATCTTATAAAAGATCTGATACAGGGTCCGTTTAGTAACGAACCTCCCGGTGAAGACCCTTTTAAACTACCCCCACCCGGTAAGAGGGACCCAAATGATCCGGGTAGCAACGATCCTAACAAGGGTGGACCACCCCCCGGTGGTAGAACAAACGATCCTAATAACCCATCACCGAGAGGTGGTGGTGGACCTACGGATGGTATTCCAGACAGCCCAGTTGGTAATGGCCTGAGGAGTATGGTTCCGTCAGGGTCCAACGCTGAGGACTTTATCCCTGATGGGAAGAACAGTCATGGTAACTGGGTTTTCCGAAATCCGAATGGATCACACATCACGGTAACCCCAGATGGTAACGTTTCCAGGCTGGTGAATAAAAAGGGTATACTAGAGAAGAAGACGGTTATCAACGAAGCTGGGGAGTCGTTCACGATCACCAAAGACCAGTTCCTTGCCGGTGTTCGTAACCAGACTTTGGTTAGGATTGGTTGGGACATCATCAACAACGGATTCGGTGTTAATACTGTAGGTAAGATCCCCGACCACGTAAACAAAGCGGCTTTGGCTACTACCCTAGCGTCTTCCAATATGAATCCATACCTTGCGTTGGCTGTGCAGATGGGTCTGGACGAGTTCTTGAACAAGTTCGGCAACCCTGACTTTGTTGAGCCTATGAGGGCAGCTTTCCAGAGTGGTTCGTTGGGTGAGGTATCTAACGAACAACTGATAGGATGGCGTGATGGGACAGTTGGTGGGTTGGGGACAGGTCAGGCCGGATGGAGCTTCGATGGTGAGCGATCGTGGAGAGGCATATCCTTGGGGCCAATGGCTAAGGCTATTGATATGGAGATTACCAGGCGTGGGTTCGAACAGATGGAAGCCGATGGTGTGGTGCCGGGGAGTTCACCTGAGTTCGATGAGCTTATGGCCCATCTAGGCACGAGGGAGGATGTAGAGGGTGGTGAGCAGGGAGCTTGGGTGATGGTGTCTAGGCTGTATATGAAACACGACGGTGATATGACTGCTGTGGTAGACGAGCTATCCACCCCCAACATGAGCATACTGGACCGTGAGGGTGATGGCTTCATGGAGAAGTTCGGGCCAACGTTTGACTCAGGTCCACCTCCCGGTGGTGAGTTCGATCCTTCTATAACATCCATCGAGAAACAGGATCTCACCCGTTCCAATCTAGACGAAAAGATGGGTGATCTGGGGCTAACGGATGAGCAGATAGCTAGTGTCACGTTCTTGTTAGATGGACAGAACGGTGAGTTCCTCATGCAACAGGCTCTACAGAAGCACAATGGTGATCCATTCAAAGCCGGTGAGCAGATCCTTGCAGACCTAGGGTTTGGACCAGAGCCGGTAGTAGAGGAGTCTGGTGGTGGAGCTACCACGTTTGATCCCACGGGCGGTGACCCCAACCAACCGCCCCCCGGTGGTGACCCCAACCAACCGCCCCCCGGTGGTGACCCCAACCAACCGCCCCCCGGTGGTGACCCCAACAGCCCAGTTAGTAACGTCCCCGGTGACTGGTTTACTGTTGCCAACGATACTAACACACAGCAACCGGCACTACTAGCAGAGGACTTCACACCAGAAGATTCAGAGAAGGTGATCGATAATATGGGAGCCGTTTTACAAACCTGGTATGGGTTTAGTGAGACTGAGGTTTCTGCTCTGATAAAATCTTTGAGAAGTAACCCGTTACTACGACAGACGATATTAGAACGCTTAGCAGAAACTGGTGGTAATCATATTGATACTGCTAGGGTAATGGCTGAAGAAATTAAATCGATCTTTGGGAGGTAAGGATGCCACGATTCGAAGGGCTAGTTAAGACCGCTGGTGCCATTGGGCGTGGCGTTAGGGGATTCAAGGAGAACCAGTTTCAGGACGAGTTCAGGGAGGAGCAGTTACTGGGTCTTAAGAGTCAGCGTGAAGCTCGTGGATTGGACAACGAGATCAAGCGCAATAGCCTTAAACAAACACAGATAGACAAGGCAGCAGCCAAGGAGATCCTTGCAAGGTTAAGCAAGAGGGATATCGAGGGTGCTAGGACAGCACTTGGCAAGCACCAGTCGTTGGGGATGTCTGAGACTTTGTCTGGTCAGATGTTCAACGCTATCGAGGCCTTGGCGAAAACCAAGAGGTCAGAAGCCAAGGATGCGGAAATCAAACAGGCCAATAACCTGAAAGAGCAGGGTGTAATATTCCAAGGTGCCTTACAGCAGGGCCTAGTAAAGGATCCGGATGCTAATACTGAGAAGCTAGCCGAGAGGTTCTTTCTTCCCGGTGGTGGTGGACCGAACGACTTGGAAACGTTCTTGGGCTTAGTGAACCAATTCCCTGCTATCGAACAACGGGCACAGCTTGGTGCGTCACAGCAACGATCGGCCACTAACACTGCTAACAAGCCAGCGCAAAGTGATTCGCAGAAAAGAGCTGGTCGAGCAGGATTCTTCAGGTCGGTAGACGAGACTGCTCTGAGGATAGCAAAGCGTGATGGTGCTATGTCCGCGGACATAGCCAAACTCACGATAGCTGAACAACTACAGAGGTTAGACAATAAGGGCAGTAGGAGTGTTGGTATAACAGAGGATCATATCAGACAGGCATTCCAGTTTGTGATGAATGGTGATATCGAGGCCGACTATGGACCCAATGTAAAACTTCCAACGATAGAAGAGGTTCTTGGTCAGCATGGATTTTTACCACCACCACATAACATTAGCGTTTATCGAGACCCACTATCACCACAGTCCAGTGGATCTGTATTTGTGGATTCTCTGGGGGCTGGAGCAACTGGACTTTTTCCGGTATCTACGCCACCTCCGCAGGGTCAACCTCCACCCCCCGGACCTGCCGTGGTAGGTGGTGGGCAACCACCCCCAGATGAACAGGGCTTCGACCACAATGCTTTCATCGAAGCTATTAATGTGAGAGCTGAGGAGTTAGGAATAGCACCCGAGGTATTCGCTAAACAGGTACTAGATAGTAATGTTGATCTAAGAACTGGTAAGGCTCTATCACCGGGGATGGTTAGTGCCCTGGAAGCTATTATACAGTCCACTACCCCACAGGGTGGTAATCTTGTGACTGGTGCAGGTGAGGAGCAGGCATTGTCCTTCCCCAGTGGTGGGACTCCTGGATTTGGGGAACTGGCTCCACGACCAGAGGTGCCTTTTGAACCAGACACGAGTGGTTTCGATGCACTACCCGAGGCTCCTAAAGTTGACCGGGTAGAGGTTAGGGAGCTTCAGGCGCAAAGAGAAAAAGCTGAGGGTAGTATACAGAAGATACGTCGTAGGGTTAGTGCCCTTGCCCAACACCTAGGGTTCTATATTGGACAGTTTGAGGACCCAAAGGAAAAGCTTTCGAATAGAAGGAAGGAGTTAGAAAAAGAGATAGCCAATCCCATAGGACTGGTTGGTGACCAAGAGGGAACAGACGTTGGGATCGATCGGAATCTTGAGGAGATAGCGCAGATAAACGAACTAGAGCAGCTCATTAGGATAGTAAGAGATCTGGAGAGTGGTTTAAGGAAATCAGATGATCAGTTCCGAACTAAGTTCCACGGAGAATCTAGATAGATGCCTATCGAC
>Ga0209349_1000454_pt1 | contig 21516 bp, 22 predicted proteins | sample ETNvirnome_2_130_FD_184067 | JGI IMG/M metagenome (GOLD analysis project Ga0209349, IMG submission 184067) | Marine viral communities from the Pacific Ocean - ETNP_2_130 (SPAdes) (version 2) | ecosystem: Environmental > Aquatic > Marine > Oceanic | place: Pacific Ocean | collected 2013-06-22
GCGGTCCCAGTACCCGTGGTGGCGCTATCCCGCAGCCTGTTAATGTAGGGGCTGGCGCTACGGGCGGTCCCAGTACCCGTGGTGGAGCAATTCCCCAACCTGTCAATGTGGGTGCAGGCGCGACGGGCGGTCCCAGCACTCGCGGTGGTGCGATTCCGTCCGATTTCCCGAGTACCGCTAATGCAGGTTCAGCGGGCGGTCCTGGAGGCCGCGGTGGTGCAATTCCATCGGACTTCCCGAGTACCGCTAATGCAGGTTCAGCGGGCGGTCCTGGGGGTCGCGGCGGTGCGTTGCCTACTCCTGGCGATATTGCGGTAGCAGCGGCAGGCAACTTGACCGCCTTTGACGAAGGTGATCAATACCCTGCTCCGACGACTGCTTTGGGTCTTTTCGATGGTTCGTATCCTGGTGCGGCAACCGATTTGACCACCCTTGACGAAGGTGATCAATACCCTGCTCCGACGACTGCTCTGGGTCTTTTCGATGGTTCGTATCCTGGTGCGGCAACCGATTTGACCACCCTTGACGAAGGTGGTCAATACCCTGCGACTCCTGGTGGAAGTTTTTGGGCCGACGGCAGTCCCGTAAGTCCAGAGGATCAGTGGATGTACGACAGATGGGGGCCAGGTCCGTATACGGATGAGCAGATCCACGAATGGCTGGGTACGCCAGAAGCAGCCAATCTGCTTGGGGCCGGTGGTTCGAATTTTAGCGACGCCCCCTTGGGGGGCGGCGAAGAAGTCCCCCCAGTCGATAAGAGAGTTGTCGACGAAGAGTTCTTTCAGGATTCCGATTTCCGTGGCGGCGGCGGTGACGTCGATCTCGGCCTCGGCGGCGGCAATCAGACCAACGAGATGCCTGGGGCCTGGTCTGCCTGGGACAGCAGTAAGGGTCTGGCAGATATTTCCCGTCAGGGTGACATCATCGATGAGCAGCGGCGAATGACGTTTGCTGATCAGCAGCGTCAGCAGGAACTGATGCAGCGTGGGTTGCCTGGGGCTTTCAATGCCCGCGGGATGCTCAACTCTGGACAGTATGACCGTGCTGAGGGTATGCAGGCTGCGGCGTTTGATCGGGCACGGGGCCGTACCGAGATGGGGTTCCAAGAGGCTGAGAATGCTTTGAGCGAGGCAGAGTTGCAAGCGAACACTGGTGCGTCGTTTGGGGCGTTTCAGGCGTCGTTTGAGGAAGCGGATCGGCGTGCCAAAGCGGCGTCGAACATTGGGGGGGCTTGGTTCTAATGGCATGGTATGACCCGCGTGATTGGGATCCGATTGGTTGGGCAGGTGACCTCGTAAGCAACACGCATGGTCGGGCTCTCGCTGACGCAATCTCCAATATCGGTCCAGAGGGTTCGCGGCTCAATACTATAGCGGGGTATGCAGGGGGCGCCGTTCACGACATTACTGAACTTGGATCGAAACTCAACCCGATTTCGGGACCGTTTCGGGCAGCGGAGTGGGCAGTTGAGGATGTGAAGCCTTGGTTGATGGAAGACCCGAATGCACCGCTCCCTCCTCCTCAGTTTGGACCTACTGCTTTTGGTCCTGAACCGTTTGGTCCTGACGGGATGGGGTTTTCGCCTGGGTTGGTTCAGTCACAGATCGAATCGGGCATGGAGTGGAGTCCTGAACAAAATCGGTGGGTGCCGGCGTTGACGCAGGACATGCTGTCGACGGGGGTTCCGCCGCCGCCCAATTTGGGTGATGCTGCTCGCACAGCGGGGTTGCCTGCCGATTGGCTTGAGCAGGGTCAGATAGACGAACAGTATGCTCAGATATACGACGATCTGAGAAGGATGGCTGGCGACGAGTTTACTCAGGCTACGGCTGGTCAGGATCCGAACATTTTGGCACTCAGGGAGCAGTATTTGACTGCGTTGGGTGGTGGAGGTGGTGCCGGTGGGGGCGGTTATGGCAGCACGTTGGGTGCGGATCTGACATATTTTGATGATCGGCTGAACCGCGCTATCGCCTATATCGACGCTCAGGAACAGGGCTTGATAGCGGACATCAACGAGTTGGAGGAGTTGAAGCGGCTGGGTATTGCGGGGGCTGCGGAGCGGCAGCGGGAGATGCTGGACGAGTTGGAACTTGTGCGTAGTCAGCGGCTGCAGACGGATGAGACAGCCATGTCAAATCGGGCTGCAGCGTTGGAACAGACTCGTTTGGAGAACGAGGCTGCAATTATTGCCGATATTTCGGCACGGGGCCAGGGTGCTGTGAGTGGTCATCAGGCTCGTATGCAGGCGTCTCAGGATCGTTTGCGGGAGATGGGGATTGATCCGTCGCAGATTACGCCTGATGAGACGTTGGCGATGTTGGAGTCGCAGGCGCGGCGTAATGATACTTATTCGCAGCGTATTGCCGGCATTGAGGCCGGCAGGACGGCTGATCGGGATTTGGCGATTCAGGGCATGTTCGGGGGTGCGCGTAGGTCGTTGGAGGATCAGTTGTTTGCTGGTCGTGCTGCTTCGGGGGAGCAGGAGGCGCAGATGTTGCAGTCGTTGGCGGAGATGGTGATGGAGCAGACGCAGGGTGTGACGCGTGGAGCCTCTCAGGGCCGCTTTGGAGCCACTGAGGAGGCGTTTGGCGGCAAGTACGGTGCCCGCAAGGAGGATGCGGCGAAGCAGGCTGCGGCGGCTCAGAGAAACGCTGAGAGAACTGTGGCGGCGGCAGCGGCGAGTCTCGGGTGGGCGCAGGAGGATGCCGCGGCTATGGCGCAGGCTACGGCTGCGAAGGCTGCAAAGATGCATGAGATCGACATGATGGAGTGGCAGCAGAATATCAGTGGGTTGGAGGCGGAGGCGGCTGGGAAGGTTTCCGCACAGCAGATGGCCGATTTGCAGGACTATGTGGCGTCTTTGACGGGTGGCGCTGCTGGGTCTGGAGCGGCTGTCGGTATTGGTGCGTTGACAGGTGATTTGCCTGGATCTATTTCACGGTTTATTGATTCTGAGCAGGGTATGGCTGACGAGAATTATAAACGGTCGGCGGCGATGGGTGTAGCCGAATCGTTGATTGGGCAGGGCGCCTTTGCGGGGCATTCGGTTCATGCGATTGCTTCAGCGTTGGAGAACGGTTGGCTTAGTGCTTTCCCAGCAGGGTCGAAGAATCTGACATGGACCCAGTTGATGCAACAGACGGATGTTCAGATGGCAGACATCGAAGACTGGATGACGGACTTTGCGATAGGGATCGAATTAGGTTTCGACAAGGCAGAGTTGCCTGGGTTGTTCGCTGAAGACATCGCTTCTATGGTGCCGTAGGTCATGGTTACGCGTGACGAAATGCTGGCAGGGCTGAACCTGTCAGGAATCCAGACGCCGCCGCGTCAGATCGGGCGGGCGGAGATGCTGGCGGGGTTGCAGTTGGGGTCGCAGCAGCCGCAGCCGGCTGCACCGTTTACGCCAGAGCAACTGGCGATATTTCGGGGTGCCCATCCTCCTGAGCGGGAGAATCCGTTCGATTTTGCTGGCCCGTTGGGGGACTTCATGGCGATCCTTGATAAGTCTGGAGCGATTGTCAGATCAACGATCAAAGAGATCGGTGACATCTTTGTTCCTGGCGAGTCGCTTTCTGCCCGTGACTGGTGGAAGCAGGTAGAGGGCAACTATGTGGGTGGCGAGATCCTGCAGGATTGGGGCGTGGATCTTCCTGGCCCGCTGGATTTCGTAGCAGGGATCACTTTCGATATTGTTACGGATCCGTTGACGTATTTGTTCGGGACAGGCGCTTGGGCCAGGATGTTCAAGCATGGATTCCATTGGGAGCGTGGAGCGTTGGCGATGTCGGGGGTGGCCGGCAAGTTCGATGATGCTGCTGCAGCGGCTCTAAAGATAGGCAATGCGGCGGAGGAAACGGCGGCTAAGGCGACTGCGGCAATGCTCCGAGACTCGGCAGCGAAGGTGATCGATGCCAAGGCGTTGTCTGCGGCTCCTCTGGAGGCGTTGGAGGCGATCGGGTTGCAGAAGGGGTTGGGGATGTTTGTGCCAGGGACGGGCCGTTTGGGACGGTTCTTCAGGGCTGACGAGTTGTGGGATGCTGTGACGAATGGAGCGATTACGGCGAAGCGCGCCAAGCAGGCGTCGAAGATTCCTGTGTCGGAAGCAATTTGGGGCACTAAGGGAAACCCGAAAGTTATCCAGCACCTAAAGGGGGGTGGGGCGTTAGGGGATGACTTTGTTCGTGAAACAACCGAGAATGCCTTTACGAAGCGTCCGTGGAATTACACGGTGGAGCAGATCACGGAACGGATGAAGTTGCTGAAGGCTGGCGGGTTGGTGGACGATTTGGATGATCCGTTGTTGACGGTTATTGCCCGTAAGGCGATGGTGTCGCCTGTTGAGTTGTTGTCGGGGCCGGCATGGACGGGGAAGGTCGTGGGGGCGGTCGGGTCGGCTCCTGGGAAGATGGCGCGTTCGTTGTGGCGGCGCCCAGTGGCGAATCAGGCGCAGTTGTCGTTTGGTGAGCAGTTGGACAAGGCGTTCAGTACGAGGCAGCCGATCAAGAGTCTGTTGCGTAACGGTAACCAGCAGGTGCAGTTGTATGGTTTGGAGTTGAATGCTGCTGTCAATGATGGTTGGCGGGCGAAGTCGACGTTGTTGGGGATGTTTGCGCCGAAGGTGCAGAGGCAGCGGCGTATAGCCCGCGATTTGGGTATGACTTCTGAGCAGGCCAATGCGTTCATGCAGATGGATTTTCGGGCGATCGATCCCGACACGGGCAAACTGTTCGATTTGACACTCGGGCGTCAAACTCGTCCGTTGGAGGACATGATCGATCCAAAGTTTAGATCAGGGATTTATTATGAGGAGGGGTCGCGGTGGGCGAAGTATGTCAACGATCCGCAGAAGTTGGAGTTGTGGGCGGAGAACAGGCAGTGGTGGGACGACATTCATACAATGGCGAATCATTTGCCTGGGGCGGAGGACACTCCGTGGCTGCGTAAATTGCTGGATGATATGTATGTTGCGCGGATGCTTCATCCCGAGTTTCAGAGCGGCAAGGTTAACACGGTGCGGATTCCTGGGCAGGGTGGTCCCCGTCCGACGCGTGCCCGTGACTATGTGGGCGGTAGGGACAAGTTTCGGGGTGTTGAACTGTTGAGACAGCAGGACCATCCGAAGCAGTTGTCGGTTGTGGAGCAGATGCGGGAGATCACGGTTGCACAGTTGGGGGATAAGGCGCAGGAGTTGTTTGAGGGGGATTTGTGGCAGATCATGGATCGTTACATGCATGTCATTAGTGATGAGGTGAAGCGTCAGACAACCATGTATTCGTTGGAGGGTCGGGGTGTGGCGTTTCGGACGCCGCAGTCGTGGATGCAGAACGAAAATCAGATTTTGCAGAACGCTTTGTACGATTTGACGGGGAAGCGTGAGCGGGTCTTTGATGATATGTTCGACGCTATCGATGAGGGGTTGAACCCTGAGTTGGCGGCGCAGGCCCGCGCCGCCCAGTTGATCGAAGAGGGCGGCACGCTGTTGGAGAGCGAGTTGGCTCGTTTGGGTGTCGAAGCGTCGATGTTGGAACCTGAGTTGGTTCGTGTGTATACGGCTTTGGCGGACAATTTGGACGAGTTGCGTAGGACGGTGAAGGCGGGTCGTGCGGAGCGGGGTGCAGTTCGGGATTATCTGGCGAAGTTCGCGAGGGAGGCGTCGGTGTTGGGGAGGCGGCGTGAGGAGATCAAGCAGACGTTGGCGGCGGTGCAACTGGAACGTACCCGTCAGGGTGGTACGCCGATAGGTGATGCGTTGGTGACGGAGTTGGAAAGCAACCTGCAGGCGATGAATGAGCATTTGCGGGTTGCTTTGTTCGAAGCGACGGAGTTGTCGGAGTATTCGGATGAGGTTGCGTCGGCGTCTGAGATTTGGCGGGTTCTGACAGGGGGATACGAGGGGCACGATTGGGGGGTGTTGGATAAGGCGTTGCAGCCGTGGGCGCGGCGTGTCGATGATTTGCGTGAAGTCATGGACGATGTCGATTATCAGGCTTTGGAGCCGATCACGATGGAGCAGTTGCCTCGGTGGATGAGCCAGGTGCAGGATGACGGGGCGGCGGTGGGGGAGTATTTCCGCCGTATGAAGGTGCGTCATGCCACTCCCAAGTTGGAGCCGCTTCGTGGCATGGGGGAGGCATTCATGCCGTTGACGCCTGTGGAACAGTCGTTGTCGTTTGGTGGGCGTCCTCAACGAATGACAACTATCTACGACATTTATGGTGGTCCTGTGGTGGGTGATACGGCTGGGCCGCGGCCGTTCAGGCCACCTCCGAAGGGGGATCCGCCGCCGTATTCGCCTACGGGTGTTGAGCCGCCGCCTGTTGGCGGTGGCGCTATTGGTGATCCGCCTGTGCGGCGACCTGGCCGTTTGTGGGATGAGCCGACGACGGTTGCTGAGGCGACGACGCAGTCGTTGGCGTCGTCCAGTCGACAGTTGGATTATCCTGTGCAGACTCCGAGGGTGGTGTTGTCGGAGGCGATGGATGTCGCTTTTGAGGAGATAGACATCATTCGTTTAGAGGCGGGTCAGCGGGGCGCTGCGGTGTTTACGGATCCGTTGGATGCCCGAGTTGGGGAGATGCTTGACGCTGGGGTGTTGCGGGTTGGTGGCGACGAGGCGGCGGAACAGGTGTTGGAGTTTTATCCACGCAGTTATGACGATTATTTGTCGTTGAGGGCGTGGGTGCGAGGCAAGGGGGTTCCTGTGTTGACGCCTGCGGGGGTGCAGGAACCGATGTATGCTTTGTTGGATACGTCGGAGTTGTTGTTGGTCAATCGGTTTGGCGATTTGGCGGGCGACGAGTTGCGTTGGTTGCGTACATCGATCGACGATGGCGATATTACGATCGGCCAGTTGACGAGCCAGCAGCCTGTGTATCGGAATCTGCAGGCTGTTGAGGGTGAGGGGCCGTTGTTGCGGGCTGTTGATCCTCGTCGTCCGACTTTGCAGGAGGCGATCGATCTGAATGTTGAGTTGCCGTTTCCGCCACGCGGTGGGCCAGGTGGGCCAGGTGGTCCGTCGTTGCGTGCGATCGAAGGTGGGGGGTTGCGGAGCAAGCCGACGGGTGTGTTGATTTCGGTGGATCTGCCTTTACTCAGGAAGCGTATTACTGAGTGGCAGGCGGCGCAGCAGGAGTTGTTGGATCTTTTCACCAGGCGTGGTAAGGGTGGTGTTCTTTCGCCGGTTCATCCTTCTCAGTTGGATGATGAACTGCAAGAGATTATGAATCGGATCGATCGGCTCAGGTTTGAGATTGAGCGGTTGTGGACTCCGCCGAGTGGCGGCGCTGAGGTTGCTGCTGGGGCGGAGTTGAAGTGGACGAAGGCGGCAACGTTGGCGTCGCGGGGGAAAGAGTTGGGTTTGCGTGAACCGATCAAGCAGTCGCGGCAGGTGGCTGATAAGAAAATGCAGGCTCTACTGAACGACTTAATCCATGAGAAGCATCGGGGTCCGCGCTGGACGATGGACAACATTACTGCTGCTGAGTGGGCCACGGATGAGGGCAAGGCGTTGGCGGCAGCGTTGAGAGAGTATGAGCCGAAGTGGAAGCAGAGGGCGGTCTTTGCTGATCCGCCGATGGGGCATTCGGCGCATGTGCGGGCTGCGAATGGGCGCGATGTCGATGTGTGGTTCATCGAACGGTTGGACGATGGCAACTGGCTGATTACGGTGAATGGCCGCGAGGTGGGTCGGAGGCCGAAGTTGGAGGAGGCGAAGGCGTTTGCTCAGGAGGAGTACGCTGCGGGGGCTGGTCAGCGTGGGGCGGCGGCGCCGGCTGCTGCACCAGCAGCGGCTGCAGAGCGGGCTGGGGCTGTGGTGTCGACGCCTGGGCGTCGTAAGGTGATCGCTTCCTGCTCGTTGGCGAAGTGCCCAACGGGAGGCCGCTTGGTGAAGGCACGCGATTTGTATACGGGGTCACCGTTCAAGAAGATGTTAGAACTTGTCGACAGGTCGGATGTGGAACTGGGCGCCATTGCTTCGGCCAAGCATGGCTGGTTGGACCCTGCGGGGCGTGTCGGTCACTATGACGTTGCTGCTCCACGCAGCGTCAATACACTTTACGAGCAAGCCTTTGAGGGGCCAGAACAGTTGCAGAAGTTTGTCGATCTGCTGGGTGCAGGGGGTTTCCCCGACGAAGTGTTGCTGTATGGGGGAAAGGCGTATACAGGGGTGATGCGGCGGGCTATCAAGCGGGGGCAGGAGCGGGGTTTGATTCCGAGTGAGTTGCGGGTTGTGGAGGCGACTGGTGGTCGGGATAAGTCGCAGTCGTTGCGAACCTGGATCGATGAGAAGCCTCCTGCTGCGGCTGCTCGGGTGGCTGACGACGGTCCCCGTTACATCATTACACAAGTTACAGTTGGAAAAAACAAGCCTCGGTGGCGGGTCATGGATACCAAAGATGGTTTCAAGGGTGTCCCTGACGGTGTTCATAAGTCTTTGGAGGACGCTGAGGCCGCGGTAGTGCGTCTTGAGGCTGCGGAAGCGGTTACGGCGCCGGCTATTCCCAGCGAGGTCACAGTGATTTCGTGGGAAACGTATGGTCCCGCCAGGGTCGTGGCGATGGCGGATGACGGCGATACGGCGCTGGTGCTTGGGCCTGGGAAAACGATGGCGGATCGGGATGCAGACGTACATCTTGTTCGCCGTGGTGGCGACGGCGGGGACTTTGGGGGTCCGCGACGCGAGGGGTATGTGTATAATTTGGACGTCGAGGATACTCGGCAGGTGTGGCGTGAGCGTGGGTTCACGTTTGTCGATGAGGTAGGTGATGCGGCGACGCCTGCGGCTGATCTGAAGCGGCGCATTAGCGAGGTAAAGGAGCAGATCGCCCGCACCAGCAACATGACGGAGCGTCTGGATCTCGTTCAGAAGCGTATCGATCTTGAGAACGAATTGTTGGCCCAGTTGCGAGGGGGAGAGGATGCGGCGACGCCTGCGGCCAGGGTCGCTGCCGAAGAAGTCAAGGCTGTTCCGTACCAGTTGTTTGATGGGCATGTCACTGGTACTCCGCAGACGCTGGACGATCTGATTGCTGCGAATCCGAACATGACGCACGGCGAAATGATAGACACTCTGGTAGAGGATTGGAAATTGGCGGCTGAGGGGAGCGAGGAGAGCCGCCGCATTCAGGCGTTGCTTGACGAGTTGGAGCCGCCCGAGTTGCGGGCGTTGCAGGACGAGGTGATAGAGGCCGGCGATTATGTGCCGCCTGCGGAGATTGCGGCAGTGGCTGAAACTCCGATTCTTTCTGTCCGCACTCCTTCTGAACGCGGGGGGGGATTCAACATGCGTGGCGATGTGATGGACGAGTTACGGATAGTGCAGGGCGACAAGAAGAATCCGCGGTGGCCTGAGATCAGGTTGACGCAGTCGATGGTGAAGATAGACGCTGGCAACGCAATGCCTGATGATTTTGTTCGGGAGGTGCAGCGCATTTACAACGATTTGTATATTGCTGCTGATGACGCGTGGCATGCGGACAAGATATGGGTGAAGCGTGAGGAGTGGATAACGACGCATTTCCTGCCTAAGATTGAGTCGGATTTGACGAAGTATTGGGTTTGGCGGTTGCGGGCTGAGGAGTTCAAGGCGAAGGGGTGGGGTACGAACACGAAGTCGCCGCGGTATCGGTATGCGAAGCCTACGAAGCCGTACGAGGGCAGCAGCGCACTGGGGGTGCGGGAGTTGAAGGCGAAGTGGGATGCTGCGTCGCCTACGGAGATGGCGGCGGCGCAACGTGAGGCTGAGGAGTGGTTGGCGTTGCGGAATCGGGTTGCGGGTGAGGCTGGTGAGGCTGTTGAGGAGGCTGTAGAGGCTCCTATTGTGGCTTCGCGGGTGGGTGATGAGTTTGACGATGGCATATCTCGGACGGCGGATGCATACGCTGAAAAGTTCATGGCTGGTGATCCAACTGGCGCAAAACGGATATTGCGTGAGGACTACCATCTGTCCGAACCTGAGATAGAGTGGTTGGAGCGAAAGTATGGGGCGGCTGTGGACGAGGCTGTGGAGGCTCCTGCGGCTGCACGGGTGGCTGATGAGATGCAGTTTGGCGTTACAGACGCGTCGGGTTGGTACCACCAGAGGCTGGGCTACGGGCTGCGGCAGGCGAGTCGCTCAGTCGCTGGGCGTCCGTCTTATCAGGTACGGGAGATTACGAAGGGTGGGGAGTGGCAAATCTATCGGAGAGCCGTGCCCAGCGACAGAGGAGGTTGGGTGGCGCTGGGCGATCCGACGACTTTGGAGGACGCTAAGGCCCAGGTAGCGCGTGCTATTGAGTTTGAGGCTGCAGATGGGGCTCCTGCGGCGGCACGGGCGGTTGATGAGGTGGTGGCGCCTGAGGCCAACTGGTTGACTGATCGGTCGGTGCCGGCTCCTACGGGTGTTGAGCCGCCGAAGCCGCCGTCGGGGCCGCGTGTCATTCGTGGTGCTGATGGGGAGCCGTTGGAGCAGTTTGTGGTGGGTACTCCGTATGGCGATTTTGTTATTGGTCGACGTTTCGGGTCGGTGAAGGAGGCGGGGCAGTATGAGCGGGGGTTGTTGCCGATTCCTCCCAGCGGCAGGGGGTATGAGATTATTGATGTGCCGTTTGAGGTGCCACGGTATGAGGGGCCGCAGGCTTTGCGGGGTTCTTATCGGGGGATGGTTCCTGAGGGGCCGTCGTCCCAGCGCCTGTTGGGTGCTGGCCGCGAAAGGGGTGAGACGGTCGACGCTTTGTTGGCTCGTATTGAGCGGTGGGCTGAGGCCAGGTTCGCGGAGCAGCAGGTGCCGTTGGCGCAGTTGGAGACTGTCGACAATCCTCGGATGCGTGCCATCTTGGAGGAGTTGACGGGGTATACGCGTGAGGGTGGGCCGGCGACTGGTCGGTTGCCGAGCAACATGGTGATGGGTGCCCATTTGGCGGATGAGGGGCCGATGCCGGCTGCGGGGATGGTGGAGCGTGCGTTTTTGACGCAGGAGGCGGCGGGGCAGTTTGCGGCTGCGGCACAGTTGTCGGAGGAGGGGGCGACGTTGAGTGCTGAGATTGCGTTGTTGGAGGGTCGCATGCATCAGTTGGCGTCTCAGGTGATTACGCGGCGTGGCGCTATCAACACTGATGCGTATCAGGCGTACATCAAGCGGTTTGAGGAGGCGCGAACGGTTCGTGGTTTCCAGGACGCCGTGTTTGACGGTGCGTCATCGCAGTTCAATGGGGCGGTTCCGTTTTGGGGTGAGGGTTGGGATATTGCTGGGTCGGCGGAGGCACGGTTGGCGACCTGGGATGCGTTGGTCAAGTTGAATGAGGCGGCGGTGGGTCCGAAGAACTTCCCGACGTTTTTGAAGAACTATGACAAGTTTCTGAATTATTGGAAGGCGCAGGCGGTGTCGACTCCTGGGTTTATTATCAGGAACATGATGGGGGGAACGTGGATCAACTATGCGATCGGCGGCGTCGACTTTGGGACGACGCACAAGTTTACGGGCATGTATTGGAGGGCGTTGCGGGCGGGGCAGGGCGACGCCAAGGAGGGGATCAGGCTCATTTTGAATCAGGCGAAGCAGAACAAGGTGAAGTCGATCGATGTCGGTTTGTTCGGGGTGAAGGAGACGTCGTTGGCTGACTGGGAGATCATGCAGCAGGTGTTTGAGGGCGGCGTGTTTTCGGGTGGTCAGGTGATCACGGAGGTTGAGCGTGGTTTGGCTCGTCGGGGTGTCACTTCGTTTACTCCTGGTGAGCGGATGGGGAAGGCGTTGCCTGTGAAACCTGGGCAGTCGATTGATGTTGTGTGGAATCCTGCGTCGGTGGAGTTTGTTCCGTTCAGGGCGGTGCGGACGATGAACGAGCAGGCTGAGGTTGTGATGCGTGGGGCGTTGGCGTTTGATGTGTTGAAGAAGGGTGGGTCGTTGACTGAGGCGGTTGATGAGGTGTTTCGGTTGCATTTCAACTATGCGGATTTGACACGGTTTGAGCGTCAGGTTGCTCGTCGGATGATTCCGTTCTGGAAGTGGCAGCGGTCGGTGTTGCCGTTGATGGCGGAGTCGGTGGGGCGTAATCCGACGGCGTGGACGCGGTTGTTCCACTTGAAGGGTGAGATGGAGTTGACTTCTAAGCCTGAGCGGAACGCTGTCCCTGACTATTATCTGGAGCAGTTGGGGATGCGGTTGCCGTGGAAGATCAATGGTAATCAGACGTATTGGGTTCCTGATTTTCCGTTCAAGGATTTTTTGAGGTTGGGTAAGGAGCCGCAGGATCTGGTTCGTATGTTTGCGGAGTCGGCGGGTCCGCCTGTGAAGTTGCCTTTGGAGATTTGGGCGAAGAAGCAGTTCTTTGCCGATATTCCGTTTAGTGGGCGGTTTCAGCAGGTGCCGCCTGTGTATCGGAACATTCCGTTTTTGATGGAGGGGTTGTCGTTGGTGGGGAAGGCGGAGAAGAATCGGTCGGGTGAGTGGAAGATGCGGGATCACGATATTTACAATATGGAGTCGTGGGTGCCGTTTTTGGCGAGGTTCCGTAGGTTGTTTCCTGATGAGGATAGGTATAAGCGGCGGCAGGTGTCGACGGTTTTGTCTGTGGTGTTTGGGACGCAGGTTCGGATTAACGACAAGTATGAGCAGAGGAATCAGATGTTGCGGAATGATCGGGCGTTTGCGAAAACGTGGCAGGATATTTACGATTTGGAATTGAGGACGATGTGAGGATTGTTCGGAGGGGTCAGTGGGCGGAGCGGTCGCCGCGTGAGCCGTTTGTGGCGTTGCGTAGGCGGCGTGTGAAGGGTGTTGTGGTGCATCATGGGGGTGTGCGTGAGGCGCCGGCTGGTGCGGCTGCGTTGGTGGCGTTTGAGCGTCATCATATGGATGGGCGTGGTTGGAATGCGATTGCGTATAATTGGTTGGTGGATGAGGCGGGTGTCATTTATGAGGGTCGTGGTGCTGGCGTGGTGGGTGGTGCGACGCGTGGTTGGAATAGTCGCACTGAGTCGATTTGTTTCACGCAGTGGGGTGGGGAGACTGTGCCTGAGGCGGCGAAGGTGTCGATTAGGTGGTTGGTGGATGATATTTCTCAGAGGTATGGGGGTGGTTTGTGGGTGAAGGCGCATCGGGATTTTGCGTCGACGTCGTGTCCTGGTGATGCTTTGTACCGATTTGTTGAGGCGGGGTGTGAGCCGTCGGTGGGGGATCCTTCTCGTATCGATTGGGACGCCATAGGAGCCTTTGTGAGCGCCTTGAGGGCGTCTGTGGCGTCCAAGCCTCTGTCTAGGCGTCGGAGGAGCCGTGGGGTGCCTGTACGGGCCGCTCAGGGGCGTCTACGGGACCGTGGGTTCGACCCTGGTCCTGTCGATGGGGTTTATGGTAAGAAGACGCGTGATGCTGTGAAGGCGTTTCAGCGTTCGGTGGGTGTTCTGAAGGCGGACGGCGTGATCGGCGTTCGCACTTGGGACGCTTTGTTCATTATGTAGAGAGTGAGGTTTGACATGCCGAAAGACAAAGGCTACGACGAGTCATCGATGCGAGGCAAGGCGAAGAAAGACGCCAAGTATTTGCGTGAAACAAAGTTGGGGAACGCCAATCATGGCGGTCGCCCCTTCGGAAAGTAGGTTGTGATGCGTGATGGTACGACGCCTGAGAAGGTGACAGCCGGCCAGGTTCTGGTCACTGCAGTGAAGCGTGGTGGCGGGATCGGCCATGTTGGTTCTCCGTCGAAGAGTGGCGCACGGCGTGCGCTGCGGAACTGATATGGCACGCTCAAGGGGTAAGACGGTAAAGAGTAGCAAAGCGTCGAAGGCGATGTTGAAAAGACGCAAGCCCCGCAAGTATTGACATGCCGCTGCGGGGCGGTTCCAGCCGCAAATCTATCGGCCACAACATCGGCAAACTGATTGCCGAAGGCTACCCACGCAAACAGGCTGCCGCCATTGCCTATGGCAAGGCCGGCAAGCCACGGAGGAAACCTAAATGAGTCCTGCATTTCGCGACCAGGCCGAACGTGCCGTCGCAACCTTTATCGAAGCCTTCGTCGGTGTGTTCTGTATCACGGACGCATCGTCGGTTGAAGCAGCATCCGCTGCCGGCGCTGCCGCTGTGTTAGCATTGGTTAAGGCATGGTCGAAAGGCGTGCTGGGCCGCAACCGAAGAGGGTAAAACATTTTTATGACCGAAAATACTACTGTGGTTGCTGCGCCGACGCAGCAATGCTCATTAAACAACAACCCGTTGTGTTACCTGTGTGGCATTCCGATGCAGCGAGCAGGGTCTTGTCTGGTGTGTTCTGCTTGTGGTGAAACCAGCGGCTGCTCATAAGGAGATTGATCGTGGGACTACCCGCATCCTCTGACGAGTTCGACTGTGTATGGGCTGAATGGATGGCAGGCGGCGGCAATGTGCTGGAAGCGGAGATTCACGAAACGATCAAGAAGACGGCGCATCTGCTGGACATGACAGACGGGACGCATGCGTCGTGGCATGACGGTCGCCTGGGGGTGCTGGTTGTCTTCGACAGTTACGACGTTGCGTCGGTGCTGTCTGCATGGGAGGCTGCGGAGGGCGGCAACCTGATGGCGTTGACTCACATAATGGAATGGTTGAAGGGGTTCGTTAATTTCGTCGACTACTGTGTGACGGAAGCGGATCCTGGTCCTGAGGGGTTATTTGAGGATCAATAGCGTCCGAGGTATGCCTTCACGGTTTCGTTGTCGGCAAGTTCTTTCCGCATTGTGTCGTAGATGGCGTCGCGTCGACGCGCCAGTGTCGTCTTGGGGATGCCGACGACGATCGCTACGAAGCGAAGCGACAGGCGGGCGTTGACCAGCATGTCGATGAGCCAACGGTCGTAGGTGGATAGTTTATCGAAGACGTCGCAGACGAGGTCTTGTAGTTCAACCCGTTCTTCTTTCGATATGGCGGGTTCCTCGGTGCCGGCCACCATGAGGGCTTCCAACGCTGTGTCGGGTCGTGTGTGCCAGTGGCTGCGGGGACCGTGGGCAGCCAGGATGACTTCATGGTCGGCTGCGCCAGCGTCAAGGGATGTGCCGCACAGCGGGTCGATTCGTTTTGCTCCCCGTGTGGCTCTAGTCACTCCACGGGAGAAGAGAGGGGCGGATCTGGAAGTACGCTTTGCCTTCTCGGAAGTGGCCGACGGGGACTTGTTCCCGTTCGATCAGGCGTTGCAGTTGCGACAGGTGCAGGGCCACGCAGTCTTGACGCGGCGTTGACCAGATCCAGATGACAACGGGGAGTGTCTGGTCCCACCATGACAGGGCGATCAGTTTCTCTAGTTTGAACTTGAGGCCGTTTTTGCCCATGCCGACTGTTTCAACGAACTGTTGTGGCGATACCTGGATGAAGTCGGGGGCGTAACGGATGTGGAGCGGCAGGTTTTGGATGCTGAACGGGGGCCGGTTGAATCCGAAACGGGCCACGTTGTCGTGGCGGGATTCGAACTCGCCTTCGGCTTCGTCGCCCATCGACGCCATGCGTTCTTCAAACGATTTCTCATGGAACGGGCCGCTCATTTCTTGGATCCTCTGATGCGGAGGATTTGTTTGTCGTCGTTGTAGGCGACGCCGTTCAGAGCATCCTCTACCGTTTTGAGATAGTTGGTGGTGTCGCCCTGCAGGGGCGACTTGTCGTCGTCGTTCAGGCTGTTGATTGTGATGACGGTGCGGTCAAGGTGAAACACGCATGACATCGATACGGGGCCGTCGAAGTAGGGGCCGTTGTAGGCGGCAGCGATGACGGCCTCGGCGTCGACTGTGCGTTTCGGTGTGTAAACCCGTTTCGCTCCGAAACGGGGTCGCCCTTTCGCTATGGGGCGTCCGCGGACAGTGAACCTGTGTCGCATAAAGGGGTCCGATCAGGTAGAGGCACCGTCAAGGTGCAGTTTCTCCCGTTTCGCTCCCTCAAGGATGCCGCGGATCCGTACCTGCCGGTCGGATCGGTCAACATACTTGCACATCCTGTTGTCAAGTTCGTAAAGCAATGCGATGATGGCATCGTCGGAAAAGTCCTGTCCCAGCAGCGAGCAGGCGAACGTGCAGAGTTCGTTGCTTCGATCATTCCAGGTGTCTGCTTCCCATATGTCGGCTGCAAGACCACCGAAGTTGTCTCCTGAGCGGGTGCGTTCCAACGGGTCGTCTACGGGTTCGGGGTCGATGTAGAGGGGAAGCAGTTGGCGTATCGATGCCGGCGATGCCAGCCTCGTCCATGCATGGTCGACGTAGGTGTTGAGTTCCATCGGGGTGTCATCATCATCGATGCCGCATGTGCGTCCTGTTGCTGCACCGTATGGGTACGGCAACCTGAGGCAGTTGCCGATCTGTCCTGAACGCAGATCGGTTTGTTTCGGGTACACCTCCTGGGTGGGGGCGTCAACGATGCGGCATGCGCCCGTCATGGCGCGTCGTGCCAGCAGCGCCGACACTGGGTTCTGCAGGTACACCCAAACGTGGTAGCCTTTCGACTGGGATGTTTCGACAATGCCGAAGATCCCGAACTTGGATAGGAGTGCCTGCACGTTGCGTGCATGTATCAGGCTGGCGTCTCCGTCGTCCAGATCGACTGCCATCCAATGCACCTGCCACATATTCTGGTGCTTGAACAACGGGTACACACCCAGGGTGTCGCCAGAGCCACCTAAATGGCCCTGTACGGCGTCGACATAGTCTCCGCCGTTCGCAGGCCGTGCAACACCCGTGCTGTCCGTCAGCGGCTTCACAGCGCCCCCTACGGGGCACTGAGCCAACGCGCCCCCACGGTGCAGGAGCGCAAACTTTTCGATCAGAGTCAAACTATCCATCGGTCATCACGGGGAATGTCGGCATCAAGGTACTCGCGTACCAGGCCACACAACGGGTCGATAAAGTAATCGATCGGAGGATCCGTGATCTGACATGGGGGACGCTTGTTCTTACACAGATCCAACGAAATGGAAACAGAGTGGACACGCCGTTCCTCAACCGTCAACTTCGGGAGTTCCCGCTTGCGAAACACATTCAACTGCAGTATAGCATACTCGTCGGCATTGAACTTGCCGTCGTCCATACCCCGCGAAGCACCACGCGAACTACCCTTACCAGACTGATGCACCAACCCGACCGGCATGTTCTCCGACTCAGCCCACTCCTTGATGCCCTTCAACACCGTCGACACCCCGTCGTAACCAACAGCACGCGGCATCTGCTCCAAGAAATCGATCATCGTGAACAACGGACGAGCCTGCCAGTAGTCCTCACACTCAGCGAGAGCAACCGACATCTCAGCGAACGGCAACGCATACGGAAATATCTTCACCCTGTCCAGCCAAGTCCGTTTGGCCTCCTCAATCTCGGCACGATACGCACTGTCGCCCGACTTCAACGCTTCCTCCACTGCCGACAGGTCACGGTGATACAACAACGCATACAGTTTTGACACGACAAGAATCTCGGGCTCATCGGGTGTGAAGATGACAGCATGGAAGTTCGGATCGTTTTTCAGGTTGGTGGCTATCGACGACAACAACACTGCCGACTTGCCTGTATGGGCACGACCCGTAACTACCAGAACATCGGACGGCCACACGCCACGCATCTTGTCGTCGATGGCGGACAAACCCAGGTAGTAGCGGTCTTCGCTGCCGGCGGCATAGTCAACCCATCGGTCAACAGCGTCGCCTGTGGGACGGAAGAAACGGTACTCGGTCGGAGTACCGACATCGACCCCGCCGAGGCGGGCGTCGATGTCGGCATCCGTGAGGGTGTGCGGGAGTTCCCCGTCATTATGGACGTTGTGGGATTCACCCACGCAGAGCCTCAAAGGTGTAGGACTGCAACTCGGTGCGCCGCGCCTCCCACTGGAAGTCCACAGCGTCCGACTTGGCCTGACCACCAGCCTGGTCCCACACCTTCATCGGAACATTGGAATCACCCTCGTTGACCCACAAGCCCACGTTGCGAGCAACCCCGACACCAATACGGTTCAGCGCCTCACGCGTAACGGAGAAGTTCGGAAAGTTCTTCCCATTCGCATTCCTGTCAGTCGACCCGTCCGCATGCTCCTTGACGTCATACACCTTGATGACACCACCGCCGTCGTCAGCCCACTCATGCGGCTGGAACGCCAACAGGTTCCACGCAGCCTGCTTCGTGTCAGACTCCTTACCGACACAGAAGTCGACCCGTGGGTACACCTTGGCGCCCCCCATCGGAGCAGCAGCCATCGACTGCGCCGTCGGCCCTACAGGCGCCGCCGGCGGTGCCGCCGTAGCCTGACCCTGGGTGGGCGCCGCGGGGGCGCTAGGCGGATCACGATCAGGTCGGGCCACGCCGCTTTTGAGCGTCCGCATGACCACCCCCGACTCCGACAGATCAACCTCCTGACCGGCCTGCTTCAACACCTCCGTCTTGATGTCGTTGAACAACCCCTCCGCTTCGATGAGGATCGACTCATCGTCAAACGAATCAGGATAGGTGCGAGTGATGCTGAGTGTGTAGTCAGCCGTCTCGTATGGAGCCTCCGACACCTTCTGCGAGAAGGTAACGGAAACCACCGTGGATGAATCTGTCATGTTATCTATCTCCCTGTGTTACCACGGGTCAGAGCCAAGGTGTTTCCCTCGGCATTCACCAGCCTGCCACACGGGGCACCACTTCGGTGAGCAACCCCACCAGCCCCAACGCTTCGGCCAGACCTCCAGGTCAGACTGCAGCAACTCCGCAGCCGACCAGCACAAATCCTTCAACGCTTCAGTATGCGCCTCAGTTCGTTCGATCTCTATCCGCTGAACCACCCCGTCGACCAAAGCAACAAGGTTGAACGCCGTAGACCCGAACGCCGCACAATACACATACGACTGCAAATCCCACCGCTTCTTCTCCCACGGCTCATACTTGCGACTCGGGTTCTTCCAATCCCATATCGACCTGTCCTCGTTGATCCAATCAGCAGTACCAGTCACCACCAAACGAACCCCATCCCGCTCATCCAACGTAAACCGAAACTCCTCCTCCACCCCGACAGGATGCAGCAACGGAAGAACTTCGTCATACCACACCCGAGCATTCCTACGAGCCACATCTATGACACGAACATGATCGTCACGCCACACATCGACATCATCAACGCTGTTATGAAACAGATCGTCAATGACATCCTCCATCACCTCAAACGCAGGATCATCACCACGCATCATCGCACGCCCCACATACTCAATGGCGCCATGCACCAGATTGCCACGCAGCATGTCGGAACTCTCCCTCTGCGTAACCAACCCCAGGCGATCCTGCCGCGCCCACTCAGGACAGTTCGACAAGGCGTTCAACCAACTCTGACGGATCGGAATCTCTATCATGTAAACAGTGTACCTTTCGGATGTGACACCCGATGGACAGGGCCGGCACCTCGGGAGCGTGAGATGCCGGCCCCTATACGTTCCGTTGGGGGGGCACCCCCCTGAAGGGGTGCCCCCACGTTACCGTCTCCACCCCACCCATGTCAAGCACCCTCAGGATACCGGTCAAGAAGCAGCCGCAACGTCGTTCCATGAACCCGCTCATGCGTCGCACGATTCATCATCGTGTGCGCCCTACCCCGCTGAATCCCAGCCCTGCGAGCAACCTCAGCGCCGTTACCCAACAGCAGGTTCTCCTCCAACATGGCGTGCCGCCTAACCCACCCCACCGCCAGCAACACAGCCTCCGTGTTGCGACTCACCTGCGTCGCATACCCCAGGTCGAAGGCACCCCCACCCGCCGCCTTTACCCTTTCTTCCAAAGCGGAAGCAAAGGTTTCAGGATCAATAAGCAACGCCAAACGCAACGCATTCGCATCAATAAACACAGGGTCAACCATAAGAATCTCTCTTTCTAATCGTCCAAAGACCGCGACAACTCAATGATATGTGCTGTCAATTCCTGAATCTTTACCTCTAAGTCCAACAAAGTGTCCGTGTCGAACTTCCGAGAGTTCGACACGATGTGATTGAACGGCGCATACAAAGAAAGCATGCTTCTCTGCGCTGCCATCAGCGAGGCTTCCAGGTGGTTGCCCAGCACGTTTATCAGTAACTCGCCTTCGGGTTCATTCGGTGTAGCCATCAATGGCCTCCTTCACTGTTGCGATCGTACCCAACGCATCGAAACGGATGCGCCACAACTCATCCGCATAGCGGACCTCGCCGGCACGATCTGCTTCCAACAACTCGTCGTACAAGTCGTCGACCAGTTCCTGCAACCTGTCGATCGCAGCCTGCGTCGACGCACGCTTCTCAGGTGTCATCTTCATCGTCGTCTTCATCGTCGTCACCCCCCAACACCTCGTCCCAACACCCGAAGTCACACAGGTACCACCCCTTGCGCTTCCCTATCAGAACCTCCCGCTCGGCGGCACTCAACCTCGGGAAGACGTCCTGCACATTCACGCCTCCACCCAACCACCGATCGTAAGGCTCGGCCTGAACAATCGTCCCGACCGTTCGGTCGCAATTGTTGCACCTGGCCGACACGAACACCACTTCCTTCGCCATGTCAACCCTCCCTTCGGCACACTCGGCACTCAGCCTCGGCCAACAACCTGAGGCTGCGCTCTATCTGACGCATCACCTCCATCAACTCACGGTGGTCCCTACCCCCCGTGTGCCGATGCTGCCACTCGCTTTCGCGATACCGCTTCTGTGCCTCATTGAACTCACGGGCTTCCTCGCTCAAACTCATACCTCCACCTCCGAGAAGTCGTCACCACGCACCTCGGCCTCGTAGTGGAACATCGCCATACCCCACAGCGTCGGCCAGTCCATCTCCCACAGGTCAGCCAGATGACGCAGGTCGCACAGCAGGTCGTAGATCGACTCAGCCTCATGGCGGGGAATGCTGCCCCCTTGATGCGCCGATACCGCACCCTCCGCACGGACAACACGACGATCATTGGCACTCACGCCTCCACCCCCTTGTCGACCAGCCCTATGAAGTAGTCCTCCACCTCGGCCTGCACCGCATCGGTGAACCAGTCCGAGTCGGTGATCACGTTCACACGATGCGTGACCAGTTGATCAACCAACTCCAGCAGCGCATCGGCCACGACCTGGGCTTCGTTCGTGATCGTCACGACGCCACCCACTCACGCAACGCCGACACGATATGACGAGCCTCGGTGCCACGACCGAACGCCGTCGTCCACTCCACACCAGCCCGCCTCGCCAGCCAGATGAGGAATGTGAGGTTGTTGACGCCATCGACCGACTCCAGCAACTCACCCTCGGGTGAAAAGATGCTGCCCTTGAGGCTGCCATCGGAGTAGTGCGTATGCACCAACGTCGCCTCGTCCAGCACCTCCCTCGGGAAGTGAGGCTCGTAATGCTTCGGGTCGATGATTCCGTGACCATCGCCTTCAATGGTGTCGTCGGCCAACGCCGCCTCCACCAACTGCTTCGTGATCTCCATGACTGTCTCCCTTGTGGTTGTGGTTCCTGACGCCGTCACCCTACCACCCCCCAACCCCCCGTCGTGTCACCTCCCACCGCACACGAAACGCCGCCGGCATCAGCGACGCCACGCAGCTGGTCG
>Ga0209349_1000459_pt1 | contig 21404 bp, 27 predicted proteins | sample ETNvirnome_2_130_FD_184067 | JGI IMG/M metagenome (GOLD analysis project Ga0209349, IMG submission 184067) | Marine viral communities from the Pacific Ocean - ETNP_2_130 (SPAdes) (version 2) | ecosystem: Environmental > Aquatic > Marine > Oceanic | place: Pacific Ocean | collected 2013-06-22
GTTTTGGAACTCAAGGGCGCTCATGCGCTTTCCGCATTCTGTGGGGCGCTGAAGAGATTGGCATTCGCGATGAAGAAAGTTGGTTTGATGCAATTAAAAGTTCGCACTGCCTAACAAGTGCTGGTGCCTGGTACACACTCACGATGCCCGATGGCTATACCAAAAAGTTTCAACCTTCAAAGTGGTCTGAACTAATTATGTCTGATAATGAATTTAAAGAGAACGTCATCCGTCTAATGGATGATGAAATTATTCAGAAGTTTCATCGCCGCGAAGGAAATGCGCAGGCTTTTTATTCAGAACCCGAAGATTTAACAGTTCCGCTTAAGGATTAAAATAGGAGAAATTAAAATGACACATTTATTTACGCTAATGTTCTTAGCAGGGATGCAAACTGCAGATGCACGCCACAAGCACCGGAACGCGAAGCCGGCGCCACCGGCGAAGCACCACCATGTGCGCCCCAAACCGCGCCACATCAGTCATAAGACCTATCATCATGATGGTCATAAATACTATGACGATCATGATGGCATTGTGTGGGTTTGGAGAAGGGGTCACTGGACAGCTGGATTCTACATGCGTGGTCACTGGGAAGTCCATGTGCCTCTCTAAAAAATAAACTTAACGCTTGACTTAATCCTCTCACTTGGTTATAATATAACTAACTGGGAGGTTTTTGTGACTGTGCCGTGCACAGAATATAATACTATAGATGCTGAAGAGTATCACGCATACACCGGCAAGATAAAACGTTATATGGGGTTGGCAAAAAAGGTCGCGCTCCAATCTGAGTTTCCCGATTATCGCCACGGCGCAGTGCTCGTAAAAGGAAACTCTGTGAGAAACACCACATACAATAAAGATAACTTTTGTGCCTTTGGCAAGCGCTTTCAAAAAAATCACACAGGAAGAACAACGGTTCATGCAGAACTGGGTGTAATTCTGGGGCTCGACAGGTCGATTACGTCTGGCGCCACTGTATACGTGGCACGAATAGGGAAGCTGGATGAAGAATATAGATTGAGTAAGCCATGTTCCATGTGTCATGCTGCGTTAAAATATGTAGGTGTGAAACGTGTGGTATACACTATTGATGACGATGAAGTCGGGAGCTATAGACTGTGATTGTCTTGGTAATGTGGTTGTGGGGATGCGCGCCGGGATTAGAACGAAGAAACGACAGGTGCCCAGGCGCTTTTGATTGCTGGTGTCCTGGCGATACTGCTCACGAAATTTTGCCCCCACTTGATGAGAATGGTCACATCATTTGTGGCGATACAGGAGAAGAAGAATGAAAAGAGTGTTGATTATCGACGCGCTGAATGCGTATCTAAGAGCATACATTGTAGACCCGTCGTTGTCTTTAAATGGACAGCCGATTGGCGGCATCAAAGGCTTCATGAAGATTTTACAAAAGCTTGTGCGAGATATCAGTCCGGATGAAATAGCTGTTATTTGGGACGGACCTAATGGGTCTGCACGCCGGAAGATTATGGACAAAAATTATAAGGACGGAAGAAAGCCCTTGCGCTTAAACCGCGCCTTCCATAACCTGTCCGAGATGGAAGTGCAAGAAAACAAAACGTGGCAGCAAGTGCGGGTGATGGAGTATCTCAATGAGATGCCCATCGTTCAAACAATTATCCCAGAGATTGAAGCAGATGATGTGATTGCTTATCTGACACAGATGGAATATTATAAGGGGTGGCAAAAGATCATTGTCTCAAATGATAAGGATTTCATGCAGTTATGTGACGAGGAGACTGTTCTCTATCGCCCCACCAAGAAAGAGATTTTAAATAAGCAACGGATTGTTGAACAAATGGGAGTACACCCCACTAACATGGCCCTTGCGCGCGCCATCATCGGAGACCCCTCGGACAATCTACCTGGCATCCGCGGCGCCGGTTTTGCGACGGTGGCAAAAAGACTTAATTTTTTATCGGCTGAGAAAACTTATACAATTCAAGAGGTTATAGATTTCTGTGAAAAAACAAACAGCAAACTTAAATTCTTTTCTAATATTGTAGAGGGAAAGGGCGTCGTAGAGCATAATTATATGATGATGCAGCTGTATGTTCCTCAGATGTCTTTCCAATCAAAAATGGTTGTGAAAGAGGCGATTGAAAACTTTGAATGCACATTTGGAAAGACAGAAATTATACGTATGATGAGAGAAGATGGCTTTGGAGAGTTGAATTGGGAAGATCTGAGAGCCAGCTTAAATCGAATCAACTATAATTGCAATATGAAAAAGAAAACCAAAGACGTTTGACGCTCTTTGAAAAAAGTGATATAATAGATTATAAAAGGGATATCAATGTTGGCAACTGCTGAAAACATTAATTTTGGACGATATGGAAAAGCCTTCCAGGAAGGATTAGTACAATTAATTTTTGAGGATCGTCCGTTTGCAGATCAAATTACTGAAGTTTTAGATATTAATTTTTTAGAACTGCAGTATCTAAGGGTGTTTGCACAGAAGATTATAGCTTATCGAGCCAAGTATAATAAACATCCTTCTGTGGAGATAGTCATGACAATGCTGCGCACAGATCTCGAGAATGAAGACAAAGTAATTCAGAAACAAGTGCGAGAATACTTCACAAGAATTCATCGGCGCGAACTTAACGACATTGAATATATCAAAGAGCAATCAATTGATTTTTGTCGCAAGCAAAACCTTAAAGAAGCGATGCTTAAATCAGTAAACCTTTTACAAAACTGTTCGTTTGATGAAATTTCACAGACCATCAATGAAGCTTTAAAGCTGGGGTCGGAAAACAATTTTGGCTATGATTACTTGGCCGACTTTGAACAGCGGTTTGTGCCTAAACATCGCAGCCCCGTTACGACTGGGTGGAGCGAGATGGATAACATTTTTGGGGGAGGTTTGGGCAAGAGCGAGTTGGGTGTAGTAATTGCGCCAACTGGCGCCGGCAAGTCTATGGTGCTCGTGCACCTAGGGGTTAATGCTCTTAAAGAAGGGAAAACAGTTATACATTATACTTTGGAGCTTCAAGATACTGTCATTGGAAATCGTTATGATAGTTGCTTGACAGGCTATCCTTTGTCTGATATTATTAATTTTAAAGAAGAAGTTTATGAGGAAGTTAAAAATCTAGATGGCTCGCTGATCATTAAGGAGTATCCTACTAAGTCTGCTTCGACTAATACTATTCGGGCTCACTTGTCACAGCTTGTCAAGCGCGGGATTAAACCAGGATTGATTATTGTTGATTATGGAGACTTGCTTAGACCAGTTGTTGTCCGAAAGGAAAAGAGAACCGAGTTAGAATCTATTTATGAGGAACTCAGATGTCTTTCTACCGAGTTTAGCTGTCCCATTTGGACAGCATCTCAAACGAATCGTTCGGGACTCAATGCTGAAGTGATCACGATGGAACAGATCTCTGAAGCGTTCAACAAGTGTTTTGTGGCTGATTTTATCTTCTCTGTGTCTCGAACAATTGAGGACAAACAAAAGAGTTTAGGAAAAATTTTTATTGCCAAAAATCGTAATGGTCCAGATGGAATAGTTTTTCCTATATTTATGGACACAGCTAGCGTGAAAATCAAAATATTGCCTAAGAATAATCCGCAGCTACCTGGGGGAAAGGTGCCACTTAATCCAGTCACCTTAGATGCTCCAATGCAAAAAGAATTATTGCAACAGAAATATGAAAAGCTTAGGAAGAAGAAGAGGGAGATAAACATATGAGAACTTTAAGCACCATTCGCAGATTTAGACTATCGGACACATTTATTGAACCATATAAAATTTCGGAGGTACCGTGGGGACCTCTGGGATATGTCACTTTTAAACGTACATATGCTCGCCGCTTAAGCGAGTTTGAAGCAGGAGCGTCGGGTACAGAGGAATGGTGGCAAACCTGTCGCCGGGTAATCGAAGGCATGTTTAATATGCAGAAAGAACATGTAGTTCTACTAGGGCTTGAGTGGAATGATGCCAAGGCACAGAGCACCGCTAAGGAAGCGTATGATCGTTTGTTTAATTTAAAGTGGACGCCCCCCGGACGCGGATTGTGGATGATGGGCACCAAATTTGTGGAAGAGCGCACCGCTGCCGGCTTATTTAATTGTGCCTTCAGATCCACTAGAGATCTGCCCACCAAGGGCGGCTATTTGTTTGCATGGATGATGGATGCGTTGATGGTTGGTATCGGTGTGGGGTTTGATACTGAAGGAGCCAATTCCATTACCATTGAAGAGCCTCAATATACCAACGACGTCCATGTGATTGACGACTCCAGGGAGGGATGGGTAAATTCGGTCCATATGTTGTTGGACGGCTTTTTTTTCGGCCAAAAAATTCCCAGATTTGATTATTCTGCTATTCGCCCATTGGGCGCCCCTATTCTTGGGTTCGGGGGCACATCGAGTGGTCCGGAGCCCCTGAAAGAGTTACATGCATCTTTAACAGACTTGTATACTCCTAAAATCGGAGAGCCAATTACGTCCGTTGACATTGTAGATACAGAGAATCTTATCGGACGCTGCGTGGTAGCTGGCAACGTTAGACGTTCAGCTGCACTAGCAATGGGGAAGCACAATGATATGTATTATCTCCAGATGAAGAACGATCAAGAGAAACTTTATCATCATCGCTGGGGTTCTAACAATTCTTTTAACGCTGTGGTGGGAATGGACTATACCTGGCACGCCAACCAAAGCCAGCAGAATGGCGAGCCAGGATATATTTGGTTAGAGAATGCGCGCAAGCGTGGACGATTTAGGGACGGCGAGCGTCTGGACGATATTAATGTGGCGGGATTTAATCCCTGCGTAGAACAACAACTTGAAGATGCAGAATTGTGTTGCCTCGTAGAGACGTTTCCTGCAAAACACGACGATTTTGAGGATTACTTGCGGACTCTTAAGATTGCATATTTATATGGAAAAACTATTACTTTATCCAACACTCATTGGCCAGAAACCAATGCTAAGATGCTTAAGAATCGCCGTATTGGACTCTCTCAATCTGGCGTAATTCAAGCTTTTAATAAGCATGGTCGTCGCGAGATATATAAATGGTGTAATGAAGCCTATGAATATATCAAAGAACTTGACGAAGAATATTCTAATTGGTTGTGTATCCCCAAGTCAGTGCGCACCACCTCTATTAAACCTTCGGGCACTGTTTCGTTGTTAAATGGATCCACTCCAGGTATCCATTTTCCAGAGGATGAATATTATATTCGTCGCATTCGGTTTTCAAACTATTCAGAAATGCTGGAGTCGTTGCGCGAGTCGGGCTACCACATAGAAGACGACGAATATTCTCCTAACACATCTGTAGTGGAATTTCCGGTTCATGAACCTTACTTTAAGAAAGGAAAACGCAACGTCAGCATGTGGGAACAGCTGGAGATAGCGGCTCAATATCAGTATTACTGGGCAGACAATTCAGTTTCGGTGACCGTTACTTTTAAGCCTGACGAAGCGACCCAAATTAAGGACGCTTTAGAAATGTATGAAACACGCCTTAAAGCTGTTTCGTTTTTGAAACACGAGGAGACTGGCTACAAGCAAGCTCCTTATGAATCAATTACTAAAGAAAAATATGAAAAACTAATTAAAAACATTCGTCCGTTGCAACGGTTTGATATAGAAGAAGAGGGTACCGGAACAAAATTTTGTGACGGTGAGGCGTGCGAAGTAACATTTTAAGATGAGAGGTAAAAGTGAATTTTAATTATTTGTTGAATGAAAAGAAAATAAAGATATTATGTAAGAGAGAAAATTTAAATGAATGTCATTGGAGTCCAAGCGGGAGAATTAGAGCTACAGCCGGCAAGAACGTTCATGTGTCTATGTATTGTAAAAGATGCGGGTGTCAAGAAGAAATCTTCTTAAGCGAAGATCAATATAACACCCACAAAAAGCTTATTACTTGCGAGTTGGGCGATGTTTAAGCCGGTTAACCGTTATATTCATATTGAACCATCCACTCCTCAACCCGTGGAGCGCTCTTCTGGTATTGTATTGCCCGAAGACTATGCTCCCGCCAAAGAAGTGTACGCAGTCGTCAAAGTGAAGGCGTGGGCTGACGATGTAAGGTTTGGTGCGCACCTTTGCGAAGGAGGCGATATTCTCATTAATCAGAGTATGATAGAGGAAATTATCATTAACAAAGAGAAGTTTACTGTAGTCCTAGATAATTATGTTATAGGAATCTTGTAATACGAATGGACAAAGACTTTTATAATCAGTCATCTGCGACCCAACTAGGGTGGGAACCTTCGTGGTTTGGGGAAAAATACTTTGATGAAAAATTGGTGAGAGCCATTAAGAAGTGGCAAAGAGTTCGCCAATTGGTAGCGGATGGGCTGTGTGGACCCATGACCTTCCGCCGTATTTGGACAGAGAGACAATCCAATATTGATGAACAGGTGTCTTGCACCCCTCAGTATTCGAATCATTTGGTATATAATGGCAACTTTATTCCCATTGATTGGGAAAAGGTCGTGTTGTGGTCCGAGAAAGACGGATTGACCACCCAAGCGGGACATTATTATGATTACTCGGGGCGCCCACAAAGAAATATTCGACTTTTCGTCAACCACTGGGACGTATGTTTGAGTTCTCAAACTTGCCAAGACGTCCTCAACAAGAGGGGGATTTCAGTTCACTTCTTAATCGACAACGATGGAACCATTTATCAGACTCTGGACATGCAGCATGCGGCGTGGCATGCCGGAACTAGTCGAGTAAATCGGGCTTCGGTGGGAGTGGAGATTACTAATGCTTATTACCCCAAATATCAAGAGTGGTATAAAAGGAATGGCCACGGGGAGCGACCCTTGAAGACAGATGCGTGGGTTCATGGCAACAAACTTGAGCCCTTCCTAGATTTTTACCCTATCCAGGTTGAGGCTGCCCAAGCCTTGTGGAGAGCTATTGAACCTGTGACCAAAGTAGAACTTAAAACTCCCCTTAATCAGTTTGGCAAGACAGAAACTCGCTATATCCAAGAGGTGGTATATGGAAAGTTCGCCGGCATCGTTAGCCACTATCATTGCAGCAAAAGAAAGATTGATTGCGCAGGCTTAGACATTCAAAACCTTTTAGAAGAAATGGAGAATGATGATTAGCATTGTGGGAAGTATTGTGTGCATGTTATATTTTGTAGCTAGCATAAGTATGATCGATGTTGAAATATAATGAAAGTTGGCGATTTGATATATGATGAGGGCGATGGGAAGTACGCCATTGTTTTGGAGCAGTGCGAGAAATTTCCTGAGCCTCCCGGCAACTGCGAGATTTACTATTTCTATTATTTGGATGGAGGAGTGCATCAAATATGGTGGGACTCTTATACCGATGATAGAAAAGAGAAAATTAAAGTAATAAGCTCAAGAGAGAGTAGTCATAATACTTAAGTACGATAAGATAGTGATTGGTAGTTCTCTTGAGGCTTTGATGTTTGCTTTCACCAATGAACTGCCAGTCTTTTTTACGCAAGCGAGGAGACCCTTTCGGTTTGATCATCTTGCGTCCACCGTAGATGTATCATGGGCACAATTAGAAAACGTGGAGAAAACCTTAAACGGTTTCGACGGTGATATAAAAGTTGGGGGCCCCAAAGAATTACTTTGGGAACGATTAATGTTTATTTTAGCTTATGGAGGGCAAGTGCCTGCCGCCAACTTGTGTAAATCTATGCGATATGATGGACAAAGTCTTATTTTATCTAATGATTACTCTAAGATAGCTCAAGTGGAGTTTGATCATTGTTATTATTTTGGTGACGATAATTGTCACAAACTTTTAAAAGAGAAAAGAGTTGACAACCCCCTCTACACATGCTATGATTGGGTAGCATTTAATGGGGGAGGCAAGCACCACATTGACTACATTGAAACTGACGATTTTTTCGTTAAGCAAATATGGTTTTATCCTTCCGACAGAATTGATGGCAATACTGCTGTTAAGGATGCTTGTGTGGTATCACAGCTAACGGAGCAACAATTACTACAGTTTGATTATTCGGAAACTATGGCTCGTTTTAAGCTCATTCATGAGATGGAGAAGCGAGGAATGAAAGGGAAGTTCAATGGATATGGACCAAACGGAAAGCCAAAACATTATAAATTTAGAACAACATCTATCTGCCGCCGAAAACAAAAAACGGCAGAAACGTTTACGCAGGAGAGTACCAATGAGAACCAGAGCAAGGTTGAAATTCCAAAAGCTAAAGAAGAAGATTTACTCAGAGATTGCCAGTCGCTTTATCTGGGTAACTATAGACTTCTGAGGACTTTGTGAGTGGATCTGTACATGTCGCCGGCATCATTCCTCTCGCTAATTTGGAAACAGATTACGATATGGAGGTACCGGTGTGCATGTTACCACTCAACGCTGGCTTTACAGCAATTCAAAAGTCTGTTTTTGAATGTGCCATGGCAGGCTGTGATACTATTTGGATCGTGGCCAATGCCGACTTGGCTCCTATCGTGCGCAAGACAGTGGGAGAATGGGTACACGATCCTGTTTATTATAATCGCACAATGACAAAATTCTATACAGAAGTAAGGAAAGAAATACCTATTTATTATGTACCAATTGATGTGCGCGACCGGGACCGCCGCGATTCTTACGGATGGTCCGTTTTACATGGAGTGAATTCGGCATGGTGGGTTGGAAACAAGATATCTAAATGGCTCGTTCCGGAAAAATATTTTATTTCCTTCCCCCTCGCAGCTTATGATATTTACTCAATACGCGATCACCGCAAAAAAATTGCCAGTAAAAATTTCAATTTTTTCGTTACTCACAATAATCAAACAGTAAAGGACAATTTACCTTTATCCTTTACCATGACAGGAGAAGATTTTATACAATGCAGAAGAAACGTAAACAAACTTACAACGCGGGAGTATTTACCACCTGCCGAAGGAGAAAAGTTTCCATCCCAACGTTTGCCACTCGAGCAAAGATGGTCAGCTAAACATTTTGAGTTTCAAACAGTCTTTGAAAAAGTAGACCAGACAAATCATTCACAAATGGAAGTTGAGTGGTTCTACAATCTCTCAAGTTGGGAGAATTACAGAGCTTTTTTAGGATCCGATAACATTATCAAGAAGCCATATAAAGGCTTGACAGGTCCCCACCAGCATGCTAAAATATGTTTTACAGAGGATGAAGAATGAACCACAAACAATCTACAATTAAATTTGTTGGCTTGCACGCGCATAGTGTAGCCGGCTCTCTTTTTGATGCCATTGGGTATCCGAATGTGCATATGGACTTTGCATATGAGAATGGCAGCGATGGATTAGCACTAACCGATCATGGCAATATGAATGGCTTGGCATACCAAGTTCTCCATGCCCGGAAGATGCAGGAAGAAGGAAAAGACTTTAAGCCTATTTTCGGCTGCGAAGCTTACTTTTTGCCTTCCTTATCAGAGTGGAGGGAAGAGTATACCAAGGCTATGGAAGACAAAAAGAAGGCTCGCTCTATTAAGAAAGACGAACAGTCAGGCGCCACAGTCGAAGATGAAGGGAACAGTAAAAAGGCTCAAGATATTTTGCGCCGTCGTAGTCATCTTATACTTTTGGCACAAAACCAAACAGGACTTAATAACATTTTCAAGCTTATTTCAGAGTCCTACCAACCGGAGAATTATTATCGCTATCCACGTATGGATTATGAGCTTCTTAAGAAATATAACGAAGGAATTATTGCCGCTAGCGCATGTCTTGGTGGCGTGTACGCTGGCGATTATTGGCAATGTGTTGAAAGGGATACCGAAGGTAACCGTATAGGTTTTGATGACAAAAGATGCCTTAGCTTGATGGAGGAGACAACTCGCCGGATGCTTGATATTTTTGGAGATCGCTGGTATGCAGAACTTCAGTGGAACAACATCCCAGAACAACATGAATTAAACCAATACATTATTAAAGTGGCCAAACAGTTTGGCGTTGGACTGATTTCTACAGCCGATAGCCATTACCCCGACCCAGACGCCTGGAAGGATAGAGAGCTTTACAAGCGTCTGGGTTGGCTTGGCAAAGGAAAGCCTTCCTGGGCAGAAGATAGTGACTTGCCGGCAGGAGTCGAGGAGATTGGATACGAATTGTATCCGAAGAATGGCGATCAAATGTGGGAATCTTATAAGGAGTATACTAAAGACTATGATTACGATGATGATCTTGTGCTTAATTCTATCGAGGAAACCTACACAATCGCCCACGAGCGAATCGATACCTTCTTCCCCGACAATACGGTCCGCCTTCCGGGGTTTGTGGTGCCCGCCGGGTTCACAGATACGCAAGCTTTAACTAATTTTTCATTAGAGGGTCTGAGAGAACGAAGCTTGCACACAAATCGAGCGTATATTGATCGCCTGAATCATGAGCTAAATATTATTGATGACCGAGGCTTCTCTAAGTATTTCTTGACCATGAAGGCGATTGCTGACGTGGCCACGAGCATGATGTTGGCGGGTCCTGGTCGCGGGTCAGCCGCTGGCTCGCTGGTAGCATATGCCCTTGGAATCACCCAGGTTGATCCTATCAGACATGGACTCCTCTTTTCTCGCTTCTTGCGCTCGGACGCAACCGACTATCCAGACATCGATTATGATGTCTCTGATAGTATGCTTTTGAAGGAGAAGCTTGTAGAGATGTGGGGAGAAGACACAGTGGCGCCGATTTCTAACTGGAACACGCTGCAGCTTCGGTCGCTCATTAAGGACATTTCAAAACTGTATGATATTCCCTTCATCGAAGCGAACACTGTCACCGGTGTGATGATACGCGAGGCTACTCCCATTGCTAAGAAGAAGCATGGGATCAAGGCTGGAGTCTATGCGCCTACGTGGGAAGAGGTGATGGAATTCTCACCTTCCCTCCAGACTTATTTGGCAAAGCACCCCGCTGTTAAGGCACACGTCAAGGCGCTCGTAGGACAAGTGCGCTCGTGTTCTCGCCACGCTGGTGGAGTGGTGATTGCCGAGAACTTAGATAGAAGCATGCCTTTGATTAATTCGGGTGGCGTGCGGCAAACGCCATGGTCCGAAGGGCAGAACGTTCGGCACCTTGAGCCAATGGGGTTTATTAAGTTTGATTTGCTTGGGCTCTCGACCTTGAAGATGATGGAAGGATGCATTGAGCATATCTTGCGCCGACACTATAACGTAGAGAATCCAACGTTTGAGCAGATAAAAGATTACTATAACAAAAACCTTCATCCAGATATCTTGGACATGAACAATCAAAAGGTTTACAAAAATGTATTTCACAAAGGTCGATGGGCTGGCATCTTTCAATTTACAGAAACGGGCGCCCAAAGCTTTTGCACCAGGGGAAAGCCGGAAAACATTATTGATGTCTCGGCTGTCACGTCTATCTTTAGGCCCGGTCCTCTTTCCGCAGGGGTGGACGCAGACTACGTAGAAGCTAAGAGTCACCCTCAATATATTTCATACCTCTCTGACGAGGCTCGCGAAATTACCGAGGAGACATACGGCTTCCTTATTTTTCAGGAACAAATTGCACTCCTGGCTCACAAGCTTGGAGGCTTAACGCTCGATGAGGGGAACATGCTGCGAAAGGTGCTCACTAAGAAGGGCACAGGGAAGGGCAGCGTCAAACAAAAGTTGCATAGAAAATTCATTAATGGCTGTCTTGACAGCGGTATAGCCAAGGACGCAGCACAAGAGTTGTGGGACAAGTTTGAATATTTCTCTGGCTATGGCTTCAACAAGTCACATGCTGTTAGCTATAGTATCATTTCGTTCCAGTGCGCGTGGCTGTGGAACTATTACCCAGCCGAGTGGATGGCAGCGTTTCTGGATAAGGAGCCTGAGAGCCGCAAGGAAAAGGCTATCAATATCGCCAAGCAGTTTGGGTTTAAGATTGCTCCGTTGGATGTTAATAAGTCGGGTACGGTATGGGAGATTAGCGAGGATGGCAAGACCCTCATTCAGCCGCTCACTTCCATTAAAGGATTGGGGATGGCTGCCATTGAGCAGATTCTTAACAACCGTCCGTTCACCAATGCCGAAGATCTTTTGTTTCGCGAAGAAGTTGTATACGGCAAGCTGAACAAGAAATCATTGGATGCTTTGTGTCGGGGTGGCGCTCTTGACCACATTGTTGATGATCGTTTTACGGGGCGCAAACATTTTTGGTCTGCATGTATTGTAGATCGGCCGAAGAGTTTGAAGAAGCTGGCTGAAAACATTGAAACGTTTAAACCTGAAGGGGATTTTTCCGAGGAAGAGATCATTCAATTTAAAACTGATTTGACTGGGGTGTTCCCCATCAACTTGGTTATCAAGACAGAAACTATTGAACACTTGCAGTCGCGAGGAGTTCCTCCCATTTCTGAATTTGATCCTGACCTTTTGGTGTGTTGGTTTATACCTCGAAAGATTATCGAGAGAAAGACAAAGAATGGCAAGCTGTATTGGATTGTGGAAGTGATCGACAGCAACAATCAGCAGACAAAGATTAGATGTTGGGGTGTAAAACCCGAGAAGGATCGTATTTACTTAAACAGACCTTACATGGCGCGCCTAAAGTACGATGAACAGTGGGGCTTTTCCACCTACGCCATTGGTAAGACGTTTAAAATATTAGGATAGAACATGAAAGTAATGACATATTTTAGCCCACTCCTTAAAGAGAAGGAGTTGGTAGAAGGGTTGCCTGTTATTATACGGGTCCGAAAATTTGACGAAGCGGCAGCTAAAACCTTTTCAGAAGAAATGGCCAAAGCACAGAACACCGGTCAGCCAATTATTCCAGTAGTGATTGATAGTTACGGGGGACAAGTGTATAGTCTGATGTCGATGATTTCAGATATTAAACACTCCACGCTACCCGTGGCCACGATTGTTCAAGGAAAGGCAATGTCATGTGGCGCCATTCTTTTTACGTTTGGCGCGGAAGGTCATCGATACATGGATCCCGATGCCACGTTTATGATTCACGACGTGAGCAGCTTTACAGGAGGCAAGATTGAAGAGCTTAAAGCCGACGTCGGGGAAGCTGAGAGGTTAAACCAGAAAGTTTTTAAAATGATGGCAAAGAACTGCGGACACCACGAAGATTACTTTTTAGATATCGTACACGATAAAGGACATGCTGATTGGTACCTTGAATTAGATGAAGCTAAAAAACACAAGATAGTAAACCACGGGCACGTCCCCGAATTAAAGATCAGAGCTAACGTTGAATTTGATTTTGGTTAAATAATACACAAAAGTTGTTGACATACTACAAAGAATTTGTTATATTAATAATGCAAGGAGGGCTTAATGGCCAACACATATGAAGAGAAAAAGCGTTACGTGAAGGAATATATCCGCTCACTGGATGCGATTGAAGAATGCATGGAACCCTATAAGGAACAAAAGAGAGATCTACGTAAGGAATTTCGTGAGAACGGCTGGTTGAATACAGATGAGATTCGCGCAGCAGTCAAGGCTTACCGCTTATACAAGGGGAAGTATAATATTGATGAGGTGGTAGACAACTTTAAGATGTTGACAGGCGAGAACGAATCATGATTGTAGAATATGTTCCAGTGCGTCCGGACGCCCATCGTCCCACGCGAGGACACCCTTCAGATGCGGGGCTCGATGTATATTATTCCCCCACGGAGCAGGCAGAAACGATGCCGATCCAACCGGGAGAGAGCAAGGTAATCCCCACCGGGCTGCGCTTTGGTGTTCCACACGGTTACATGATAGAAGTCAAGAACCGTTCAAGTGTAGCAGCAAAGCGCAGCCTCATTGTGGGGGCATGCGTTGTGGATTCCGGCTATGATGGGGAGGTGTTTATTAATCTCCATAATATCGGAAAGCAGTTACAAGTGATTCAGCCAGGAGACAAGATTGCTCAACTGGTAATGATTCCGGTAGTGCATTTTCGCCCGGCTGAAGCAGCCAATGATCGATTATATGACGATCCAATTACAATTAGCGATAGAGGCGCAGGAGCACTAGGGAGCACCGATGGATAAAAACACACAACAAGTAATGTTTAGCTCGAAATCAAAGGAGTGGGGAACGCCCCAACATTTTTTCGATAAGCTAAATAAACGTTTCGGGCCCTTTACTTTAGACCCTTGCGCTAATTCCTCTAACTACAAAGTCGTGAAACATTTCACGGCGGATGAGAACGGCTTAGAACAGGATTGGGGAGGACATGTTGTTTTTATGAATCCTCCCTATGGTCGTGGAATTAAAGAGTGGATCAAGAAAGCCTACGAAGAATCGCGCAAAGAAGACACAACTGTGGTAATGTTGATTCCTGCGCGCACTGATACCAGGTATTGGCACGATTATGTAATGAAAGCTAATGACTTATACTTTGTGAAAGGGCGTCTAAAATTTGGCAACGGAGAGAATAGCGCCCCCTTCCCATCAGCAGTGGTTGTGTTTGAAAATACACCGCGCAATGCTTACTTAGATTTTCCGCGTATTGGAGTAATGTAATGAATCGCGAACAGCGGCGCGCCTTAAAGAAGAAGGGAATAGATGATGCAGAAATAGAACTCTCTGATAAGATTTTTCTCTTTAATCAGATTCCTGAAGAGTGTAGTAGCTGTGAGATACCCTTTGACAAAAAGGACAAATCTATGGCATTTTCGTGGAAAGTTGTAATAAGAGACAAAACCATTAGATTGTTTTGTCCTGCGTGTCTTAATAAAGTACAGGAGGCAATAAATGAGCACCAAAAAGATTAATAGAAGTCATCAGCGCCGCGAAGAGTTGCGAGAGGGAGCCGCAGAAAGGTCGGCATGTCGCGACAGTCGAACCGATGTGCAACAGCTTCAGGTGCTCGACCAGCGCTTGGGGGTGGGAGAGGGCGCCACCAAAGAGCGCACCCGATTGGAAGCTTCAATAGAAGAAAAAGAAGCCGCCACTCGTAGGAATTCGCGAACTAAAGGACAGAAGAATGTCAGTTGAGCGTCTTTCGAAGCGCGCCCTTCAACAGATCTTGCAAGGCAAGATCAACAAGGAAGCTGCAACTATTGTAGTAAAGTTTTATTCTAATACATGTCACTATTGTCACGCTTTGCACGAGACATATAAAAATATGGCAGAAGAATACAAAGATTTGCATTTTTTCGCTTTTAATGTGACCGATTACCCGGACATTGAACGAATATTAAGTTTTCACGGCATACCAACTATTTGTGTGATGAAGTTCGGCAAAAGAGTTCCCAAAATTCGAGTTATGCCAGATCCGCCACATCCTCACAAAGAAACTTGGTACCGCGCAGACGACATTAAATCATTTATTGAAAAGGAGAAATAATATGTCAAAACATTTATATGAAGCTACTATCTTGCAGCTTAAAGGAAGAGCACTTGAGGCGTATGCTGCGCTAGAGTTATTATTCAGTGATCCCGCCACTATTCCTGACCACACGGATTGGGGAGAGGAAATTAAAAAGCATGCTCGGATACTAGCAGAAAACGAAAATACTATGGTAACACTCCAGCAGTACTTTGGTCCGCGTTTTGCCGCCCCACAACCAGTGGCGCCCACCCCTGTGTCTCCACCTGCTGAGGAACCTCCCGTGGCTCATGAGGATTTGATGGAAAGGTCTCCCACTTATCGGAGGAGCATGGATTCGGCAAAGCTTAAAGAATCTATTAAGAAAAAACAACAGCAACAGGAAGAAGAATAGTGGAGCGAGACTTATCGTATGACGATGTGCTACTCGTTCCTCAATATTCAGACATAGCATCGCGCCAAGAAATTGATATTTCATCTGATTTGGGAAAGGGTACGTGGCTGGAGGTGCCTATTATTGCTTCTCCTATGGATACGATTTCTGAATCTTCTATGGCTGCAGCCATGGCTTCTCATGGGGGAACTGCTATTATTCATCGATATCTTTCGATTGAGGATCAGTGTCACCACGTTGAATCTCTACCGCAGGAGGCTATTGTAGGAGCAGCGGTGGGGGCGATGGGAGACTTTGAAGAACGAGCATGCGCGTTATCTGATGCTGGCGTAAATATTATTTGCATTGATATTGCCCACGGGCATCATGTTTTAATGAAGACTGCGCTACACACACTTCGGAATGTTTTTGGAAACACCATGCATATTATGGCAGGCAATGTGGCCACCATAGAAGGAATTAATGATTTAGCTGACTGGGGAGCAGACTCCGTGCGATGCAATATTGGAGGAGGATCAATTTGTTCTACCAGAATTCAAACTGGACACGGGATCCCTGGCTTTCAAACGATTGTGAATTGTGCCACGACCGATAGAGATATTAAGATTATAGCCGATGGCGGAATTCGAAATTCAGGCGACATGGTTAAGGCACTCGCTGCTGGGGCAGACGCTGTAATGTGCGGTTCTCTCCTCTCTGGCACCGATGAGACGCCAGGAAAAATACTACAGGACATAGACGGCTACCGGTGGAAATCTTTTCGGGGGATGGCATGCAAAGAAGCACAGGTAGACTGGCATGGGCGCTATAGCTCTTTCGAAGGGGTAGCAGCCCGCGTGCCTTACCGCGGTCCCGTCGGACACATCCTGGAAGACTTAGAAAGGGGAATTCGATCTGGCTTTTCATATAGCGGAGCGCATGATCTAACAGAGCTACACGCTCGAGCTAAGTTCACACAACAAACAGCGTCTGGGCTGTCCGAGAGTCACGCTCACATTATGAGTAGGAAGTGGTGATGGATAACGACGTCGATTACGGAAATCTTACGAAGCGTATTGTGTTCACAGAAAATGATCACCGTCATGCGCAACTCATAGTGAAGCTTAAATATCTACGTCTCACTCAAGCTGCTTTTTTTCGGCATATTATTACGGGACTTATCGAAGACGACCAACGCATCTTAGAGTACACTAATGAAATTGCGGCTAAATCTAAAGTCAAGAGAGCAAAGTCCGAAAAGCTAGAAAAAATGGGCCGCCAAAAATTGCGAGATTTCGCCCTTTCGGAAGGGGAAGTAGAAAACATTTTTGATTTGTTGGAAGAGGAGTTCCCAGAGTTATGAAACGTCGAGATGGATTATTAGAGTGTTCTCGTTTGTGCATGGAACATAAGATACGGTGCCCCCAACAGGAATGCCGCTTATGGATTGATTATCCCGAAGAGCAGAATTGCTCTTTGATATCAGTATATGAAAATGGAAGGCTAACATTGAGAGAGGTTGCTGAGCGGCTCCATGTTTCCTTCGCGAGAATTAAACAGATAGAAACCGAAGCCTTGAAAAAACTAAAAAAGCATTGTATTCAGAATGGTTTAAATTTTTAAGGAGAGAGAAATGGAAAAAGAAAGAATAGCAATATTATCTTTTATTAGAAATGGCACTAGTTCTATGTCTGCAGCCCTTCGCACACTGGGGTATCTTCCCACAAACAAGCCCTTTGTGCGTGATAATCCAGATGGCACTCCTGTGTGGTATATTTTGCCGGAGCACCATGGCCCCTCGTACTGGCTTGGCGACATGGTGGCGCAACGCTGCGGCGAGCTAATGAACCCCCAGCATGGCTGGGTCGTCGACCTCGCCGCCACAGATGTTGGCTGGAGTCCACCATATAATGGAATAGTGGAACTTCGGCCCCCAGCCGACGCCCCCCAGGACATGGTGACGCTTATCGAACTATTAAAACATCCTTCCCGGGAATTCGTGCTAAACGTTTTTGAAAAGATTGATGCGAAGGGGTGGAACGCAATAGATGATATTCCATTCATGTCTCCGGGGTGGTATGTGCCATTTAATGAGAGATATAAAAATGCTAAAAATATATTAACTGTTCGAGATTCCAATGAGTGGTATGATTCTGTTCTTCGCCTTTTCGCTGGTGATGGCGCGAGGAGTGACAAAGCCGCCACCGCAGTTTTTTTTGATGTTCCTGCCTTCACCGAAGAACATCGGAAGTTATCCATTATGAGATACGAAGCACACAACCAACAAGTAATTGATTATTTTAAAGCTAAGCCTGAAAAGTTGTTGGTTTTGAAGTTGCCGTTTAACGATAATAGTTGGAAACCGCTATGTAACTTTTTAGATAAAGAGGTGCCAACAGTGTCTTTCCCTTGGCTACACGCTACCCGGCAACAGAAGCCTTGAAAAAACTAAAAAAGCATTGTATTCAGAATGGTTTAAATTTTTAAGGTATTTATGGAATGGCACTACTAATTACAGGTGAGTTTTTATCTAAAGGAGAATTATGATGGCTCGTAAGAAACTTTTGACTGAATCTGAGATTCGTCGTTTTATGAAATTAGCCAATATGGGTGTGATTGGTGATAGCAGAATTGAGGGAATAAGCCTCCAAGAGCAGCCCATGGATCTTGGAGACGAGGAAGTAGAGATGGACGCTGAAGTCGAAATGGAGCCTGAAGCGCCCGTCGAAGACGAGCTATCCATGGACGAGCCTGTTGAGGATGAGATGGGCATGGAAATGGGAGGCGAAGGTCTTCAAGTTTCCCTCGATGACTTTATGACCGCATTTGCCGGCGCCCTTGAAGATGCAACCGGAGAAGAGGTTAGTATTGAAATGGGCGATTTGGAAGGCGAAGAAGAGGTAGACCTCGAGGGAGGTGAGGAAACATTAGACGTATCGGCTGAAGAAGACTTAGGCGAGCCAGGCGGCATGGACGTAGGCGCCGAAGAGGAAGAACTGGAAATGCCCGGCGGCCGCGACAGTTACCAGGAAAACCAAAACAAGGTAGTCCGTGAAGTAGCGCGTCGGGTTGCTGCGCGCCTCGTGAAAGAAAACAAAAAAGCCGATATGGTAGATGCTCTTACAGAAAGAGTTTTTAAGCGTCTTACACGCAAATAATACTTGACTTTCCCCTGACGAACAGATATAATAACCACTGGACCTCTCCGGTGGTTATTTGTTTAGAGGCTGCATGGAATACACATACTTATTATACTTGTTGGTTTTTGCATTTGGATACCTTACATGCAGAACATTCTATTTTGTAGGAAGCGCTCGAAAAAGCATGCAATTAATGCGCATCACTCAACTAATCGCCCTATATATTACTGTGAAGGGTCTGGAAAATTTTCAATACTCACGACAATACCGTTTAAACATCATGAACGAAAGCAAAGCCAGTGAACAAAACGTAAAAGCGTTTAAGCTGCAGTTTGAAGACGACGTATCTTTATATAAAACAAGAACGATCAAGAAGATGATCGCTGCGCATGGCGGATTTTTTAATCATTTAGTACAATTTGAGGACTGGAACGGCGCCATGAAATTTTTAGAGAAGAACAGACAAGAGGTTATAAACCTTATTATGGAGGAGTGGAATGATTAAGCGACTTAAAGAGAAAGTAAATAAAATGCTCGAAGGCGACGACGAAAAGAAAATTCTCCTTATTGAACACCCTTCTAATGGTGACAACGAGCCGGACATGCGGATAATAGGACTATTTGCAGATGTAACAGAAGAGAAGGTAGCGGAAGTGATCCTTGGTCTTTTGTATATGAATGAGCAGAATAAGCTGCTTCCTGACGATGAACAAGAGAGAGAAATTCAGTTTTATATTTCTACCTACGGGGGAAACGCAGATGACATGTTTGCGCTTTATGATATGATGAAACAAATTCAGCAAACCACCGACATTAGTACCATTGGCGTGGGCAAGGTGATGTCGGCCGGCGTTCTGCTGTTGGCAGGAGGCACCCCCGGCAAAAGAAAGGTAGGAAGAAATTGTAGAATAATGCTTCACTCTGTAGTGGCTGGCAATCATGGCTCGCTACATAATCTCATAAATGAGATGGAAGCTATTCAAGACTTACAACAAATGTATATAAATCGTTTAGTAGAAGAAACAAAAATGACCAAATCTCAACTCAAAAAAATGTTGGAACGTAAAGTTAATATCTATTTATCACCAGAGCAAGCAGTTGAGTATGGGATTGCAGATGAAATTATATAAGGAGAATAGAGATGTCTGATGGGTTAAGTGATATTTTAGAGGTAGAATATGGCAAAGCAAAAGAAAAGAAAAACACTGTTGATCTTTCTTCGCTATTAGAAATGGTGGAGAGGGTTTATGATACCATTGGATCTGAAGTGATCGGAGAAGCGAAAGAGGAACGTTCAATGGAGGAGTTATACAAATTTCTTCCTCAGTTTGAATTCAGCGAAATGATTGGGCGCCCAGATGATGCTGATATTGCGAACAAAGGAGAGGTCCGGTCTACATTTACAACTTTGATGAGCGGAATTGCACCAGGCGAAGGGCTACAGGAAAAAATAGATAGTGTGAATGAATTTGTTAGTTCTACCGCGCCAGAGGTGGAGTCTGCGGCAGAAGTACTTCGTAATTTGACTTTTTTACGCTTGTTATCTGTGGTTGTTCAAGATTTCACCGATGCGGGTGCCGGTTTTATCTTTGAGGCATTTCTTGCAGGGTTGTTAGGGGGCGCCCAAGTATCTGGACGCGGAGGCGAAGAAACAAAAGGAAGCCTTCCTATTCACGACTACAACGACAACGAAGGAAAGCCTGTCAGCCTTAAACTTCTTAATCCTAAAACTCCAATTGGTGGAAGCCTATATAACATAACGAAATTTTTGGCAAATCACCCACTTGGGGTGCAGCATGGCATTCGATACATTGTTGCGATCAAATATGATGATGAAAAGTTAGGATTTTATGAGTTTACAATTGATCGTTTAAATTATTTTGATTGGCTTGGAGAATATATTGATCTTGATGAGATTAATGTCTCCGCGCCTCAGCCAGTAACCGAAGCAGAAGATCCGAGGGTAGAGAAATTGAGACAACACGCTGATAAGTTCAAGGAAACAATTATTAGTTTAATGCCCATGATGGGACACTCTGTTGAAAACGCAAGAAACAGGTTATCCCCCATAGAAGATGCTGCCGAGTTTACTGGCAATAGCGGACTAGGTTCGCTGCGGCATTCAAAGTTTGGCGGCACAAATTTGGATTTAATGGCCGACGAGGCTGGGCGCGCCGCCTTTGAAAAGTTTTTAAGCGTGGCTGGTATTTCAGCGCCAGAAAATGCACAAATATCGCCAGAATCAGATCTCGACCTCGTTCGTAAAGCGCGCTATAAACTCCTCAAAGATGCAATGATTAAGCTTAGCCCAGATAATCCGCTTTCCATAAGATCGATGCGTCAGTTGTATAATATTGAACACGCAGAAGAAGCCGGTATTGAAGTTGGTGATAAGGTAAAAGTCCTTAATCAGTTAGCCCAAACCAACCCCGAAGCGTGGGGGGAGACTATTTTAGCAAACGCTAAAAGAGGAGGAGGTGGAGTTTTTCCTAATTCGCAATTCGAATTAAAACAAGCACAAGCTCTATCTCGACCAGAGACAATTAACTTTGGAAATCTCGTGATTGGAAAATCTCAAGTGCTCCAAGTAATGAATAGTTATGG